>JACCDI011051529.1_pt1 | contig 101656 bp, 117 predicted proteins | sample 7442791 | NCBI WGS metagenome assembly JACCDI01 (sample SAMN15323434, study PRJNA562643) | freshwater metagenome | isolation source: river surface water | place: USA:Blue River Watershed | collected 2017-08-15
CGCCGCCACCACCGCCACCGCCGCCACCGCCGCCACCGCCGCCACCGCCGCCAGTTCCTCCACCAGTTCCTCCACCTCCAGTTCCTCCGCCTCCGCCGCCGCCGGTATCACCTTGACTTTCTCCTTTACCTTTAGATGACCGCGCTGGGCGGCGAAACGCTAAGAAGAAAAATAGACAAGCCAGTATTAAACAAACCGCGCATAGCGTTATAATAACAAATAATACGATTTTCATTATTTATTATTACGTAATAGTCGAACTAAAGAGAGATTAATTTGAATAAATGTTTTATTTAAGCATTAATATCGGCTCCATTTTTAACCAAATATCTAACAATTTCGAAATGTCTATATTCCCGCGCGCGACGGATTGCCTCATTGTTTCTCGCTCGCACATTAGCTCCGTTTTCAACAAGACATTGAACAACAGAGAGATGACCGGCTTGAGATGCCCATCTTAGAGCAAAATCCTCGCGCGCATGAACATCAGCTCCGTGATCAATGAGAAAACGAACGACCGGCAAGTGGCCATTCTTACTCGTCCACTGAATAGCCCAGTTATCTCTAGCACAAACGTTCGCGCCGCGTTCAACAAGATATTTAACCACAGGAAGGTGGCCATTAATACTTGCCCATTGGAGGGCCCAATCATCCCGCGAATGAACAGATGCTCCATTTTCAATTAGAAATTTTACAACGTGGAGGTGTCCGTTTTTGCACGCCATTTGAACAGACCAATTATTTTGCTGTGTGATATCTACGCCGCATCTTGCCAAATATTCAACAACTTCAAGATGACCGTTCTTGCTCGCCTCTATAACGGATAATCCGCCTTGTAATTCCAAGTTAGCTCCACGTTCAACTAGGTATTGAACAACGGACAAATGGCCGTTTTCACTCGCTACATGAAGGGCGGCATCAAACTGGGCATGAATGTCGGCGCCATTCTCAACCAGATAATGAACGGTATGCAAGTGCCCTTCCGAGCTCGCCCATCGAAGAGCTAAATTATCTCTTGAATGAATATTTGTTCCATGTTCTACAAGGTATTGAACAACGGACAAATGGCCGTTTCTGCTCGCCCAATGGAAAGCCAAATGATCCTGGGCTTCGATATTCGCGCCGTTTTCAACGATATATTCAACTGTAGAGAGATGACCATTCTCACTTGCCCACTGAAGAGCCAAATCATCCTGCGCGTGAATATCGGCGCCGTTTTTAACCAGGTATTCTACTACCGAACGATGTCCATTTTTACTTGACCAAACGAGGGCTGCATTTTCGCGCGCGCCGATATTCGCTCCTTTTTCAATTAGATACTGAATAATTGAAAGATGCCCATGTTCGCCTGCTAGTTCAAGAATAAGCCCATCTTCAATATAATGTTGAACGTCTCCGTTTTCAACCAAATATTTGAGCACTTGAAGATTTCCACTTTTCGCGGCTTTTGCCAAAGTATGTTCCTTTTTGTTGTAAAGAGTGTATTCGAAAATTTTTTTTGAAAGCTCAACCTCGTATATATTTTTCTTTCCCATTCTTGCTTCCAAGACCGCCATAATATGAGGAAAAACTTCTTCACTGCTAGGGGTTAAAAATGCCTTCATCATCTTTCACTATTTGTTGATGCCATTTTATTTTTTCTTTAATCGGAATATTCATTTTCTATATGGCGTGCCACATTTTCATGTAAATCAAAAGAGACTGCCCACTATCAAATACGAACATGCGCATAATACGTTGAACAACAGGGACACGACCAACTAGCTCCGTTTTCAATCAAATATCTAACAACGGGCCATTGGCTATTTGCACCTGCTAAATGAAGAGCAGAAAGGGTTTCAAATTCATAATGAGCGTGTAAATCGGCGCCGATTTCAATCAGGTATTTAACAACTGTCAAATGGCCATTTTCGCTTGCTAATCTAAGAGACGAGCCGCTGTTCGCATGAATGTTTGCGCCATGTTCAACGAGATATCTGACAGTGGAGATATTTCCATTCATGCTCGCCCACTGAAGAGCCAAATCATCCTGCGCGTGAATATCGGCGCCGTTTGCAATCAAGAATCGGACGACCGAAATACGATCGTACTCGCTTGCCCACTGAAGAGCCAAATCATCCTGCGCGTGAATATCGGCGCCGTTTTCAACCAGGTATTGAACAACCGAAAGATGGCCATTCAGGCTCGATAAAACGAGAGCTGCATGTCTGCGCGCGGAAATATCTACTCCTTTTTGAAGTAAATATTGTACAATAGAAAGATGACCAAATTCACTTGCAGATACAAAGGCACGCTCGAGCTGGTCGCGCGGGTTTGCGTTGATTTCTACTAAATATTTTAGAACTTGAAGATTTCCACTTTTTGCGGCTTTCTCCAAAGTATGCTCCTTTTCATTGTAAAGAGTATACTCAAAAATTCTTCTCGAAAGTTGAAGGTCATACATATTTCGCTTTCCCATTCTTGCTTCCAAGACCGCCATAATATGAGGAAAGACTTCTTCGCTATTTCGGGTCAAAAACGCTTTTAACATCTGTTTCGAATATCAATATTCTGCCCGCGAAATTAGATATTTCACTTTATATAGAGTTTGTGCTATTATTAGAATGAAGAAATCCTTCGGAGCGATAAACGCTCTTAAACCAACACGGACGCGCTCCGGCGAACTTTTCTTTAGTTTTTGGTCCATTATAATCTCTTGCAGAAGTTCGCGCCTTCTACGAACGCGCCGTGAATTGAAAATGAACTAGTTATTAAGGCTTTTTGGGAAATGTATAAAACAATGGAAGATACTTGGCTCGATTATGAACGCTCAATGACTTCCGGCGCGGTCGGTTGGGACCATGAAGAGTTTGATCATATCCGGAGAATTATTGAAGAGGAAGAGACATTTCTGTCGCAGTCTGTCAATGTACAAGAAGGAGTAGAATGCAAGAAGTGTAAGAGCACTCAAACGTATACATACCAGAAGCAAGTAAGGGCCGCCGACGAAGGCTTTACCTCGTTCACGATATGCTTCAACTGCGATCATCAGACGGTTGAATAAAGTGCTTAAGAAGAGTATTAGTAAATAAATGAATATCGCTTTTACACAAAAAGGAAATCCGTTTGCAGTAAGATTGGCTGATGATAGTTCAATTGAGGCAATTGATAATCGTACGATTGACTTGCCTCGAAAGTTGATATTTGAAATAACATATCCTACGAATACGACGGTCGAAAAGTCGATCGAGAGAGAACAATGGACAATTCAAGATATTCTCAAGCTGTTTCAATCATTCTTTGCTCATATATATGAAGAGGAGGAAGAAGAAGATGGAACAGAAGGCGGCGTCATTGAACTCGAATGTTTCAAATGCAAGTCTCCTTTACTTGAACTATATGAACACAAGTTTCGCTTCGAGCGCGGCAACAGAGAAAATTGCTGTATTTGCATGACAAGTCGAATGAGCTCGAAAATGGTTCTGTCTTGCGGGCATAAGTTTCATTTCGTCTGCCTGAAAAAGTGGTTTAAGAATTCGAATAAATGTCCCCTTTGCAATGCACCTATTGAAAAATGCTCGCAATGTAATTCAGAAAGAATTATTCGAATATCCTTTATGGAAAATACTCTGAGATTGATGCAAGGAGAAGTAAGACTGCCGACAAATGGACCGCACGGAATTGGGCCGGTTTATTTCGAAGAGCTTTTGTTTGACCATATTCAAATTAGAAATGACCGCGTGCAACTAATAACTAGTGATTCGCTGCCACTCCCTTGATTGCCTTGATATACTCTTCTGACTGGATTATTCCATACGTAATACCTCCGACCGTTCCTGCAAGATTGAATGTCAAGCTTGCAATAATGAGAGAGCGAACGTCTTGAGGACAGTTTTTGAACTGAGAGTTGCTAACCATCATTATTGAGATTATGTTTAGAGCAACATTCAGGACAATCATTACCAAAACGGCGTAAAACACATAATTCACCGGCCTTGTAGTCAGACAAATATCGCTCAATGTAAAGGTCAGAGTAATGGTCGAGGAAAGCAGCGCGACCGTAATCAGAAGCATGATATCATTCAAATAGTTCACGGCGTTAGTCATTGGTACATTTCTTAGCTTTATAGAGACCATAGATGATATCACAAGATATATCAGAGTATAGATAAAAAATACAACTGTCCACATTTATAAAACTGATTTAAAGAAAATTTGCCTTCTAACTAGACAAACTTGATGAATATGATTACAGACCAATCCAATAACCTTAGAGTCAACAACGGAGTTATTGAAACTCACTCCGGAGAGCGCGTGATTGGCTGCTTTCCAGAGGTTGAAAGAATTTCAATGAACGACGCCGATGATTTAACGTTTCCTCTGTCGGTGTTTCCCTCTTATGAAGTTTCTCTTGTTCGAGTATACCAATTTCAGGGAGAATGGAAGATTTCTACAAACAAAAAGCTCGACGCATATGATTCATACTGGAGTTCAGAGTTTTCGTTTGGTTGGAAATTTGACCGCCTCGTTCAGAAGCTCACAGGAATGCCCGAAATTGGCCTCGATGTATTTCTAAAGTCATTGTGCCCCACGAAAGGATACTTTTTTCTCATTCCTCTGGAGGGAACCCAGCGCACTGGAAATGCCCGCGAGCATACTAAAGATAGAATTTGGCTCGCGGGCATTGAAGAAGAAGGGCAAATTAACCTTGATACAAACGAGGCTCCAAATATCTGGAGTACTCTTTCGCGCGTCGTATTTGAAACTCCGTCTGAGTTGAAAAAGTACATAGAAGAAGGATATAAGTACGACGATCCGCCTTTGACTGGAGTTATGTTATGCGACAACACGAAACACATTCGAATACTACATCCCGAATATCTCCGTCTGTATGAGCTGCGAAAGAACGAACCAAATATTTATAAGCGCTACCTTGAGATTGAAAATCAGCAAGATAGCAAGCAGTTCTTCAATCAGCATATCAGATATCTCTCGCCCTTTGCGCGCGATTTGCATTCCTTCATCATCTATCTACACGGAAAATACCTGGAACGCTATATTCAGCGCAAGTTTCAAATGCTTCCTTCTAAAGTTCACGCAGTCATCAAAACGTGCCACGGAGAGTACCTTAAGGACCGGACGAACCGAATTACTCGCGCGAGACTGCGCGACATTTTGCACACTAGTTTTCCGCCCGACTTCATATTGAATATGATGGCGGAAGAAGTCCGTTCACGAGATGAACGATGCCGTTCGTGAGCTCAATGTCGGGCTTCACAATTCTAATATAATCATTCAATAAAACATCATTATCAACCAAAGATATTTTTAGCGAGTTATACTTGTTGTGCGTGGGAATTAGCTCTTTAGTCTCGAGAAGCTTTCTTTTTACGCGGCCTGATATCAGTGATATCGATACTATATCGCGCGCGGTCTGATAGTCAATATGCGACATGATATAATCAAGATTCTCATTAGAATATTCTCTAATTGGAACAAAGCATGTCGCATTGAAATTTGGTGAATTGAACCAATCGTCGAGTTGAAGCTTTTGTACACAAAAGGCAAACACTGGACTATAATCATAAATGTATTTCATTACACCACCCTTCTCGTACTCCTTATACTGAAGTTTTGCCGAGCTGCATAAATTGTAAAGGGAAATTGGCGCGGTTATACTAGTCATTTATTATTATGTAAAATGAATAACCATATTATGAATAATTTATCCATTATAAACCGATGGACCTCGAATTTGTTATTGAAACGGTTCTATCCTTCTGTGAAGGAGACTATAGGTATGTCTGCGTCAATCAACAGTGGATTAGAATATACAAGAGAATGTATCGCCGCGATGTTAGCAGAGTTGATTTTGATTCCTTGAAACGTGTTCAATATGCAGTCTTAGAGGGCTACGCGCCGACAAGATGGTCTATAATATTTGCCGCCTATTCTAACGACATTGATGTACTACCGTATATTGTAGGCATTGTGCGAAAAGAAGAAACCTTTATTCCCGCGTCCATACTAGCTGTCTTGATGGATATTCCTCGCGCGAGAGATTATTTTCTCTGTCATGAAATGGACAGTATAAGAAACTTCTTCAACTTTTGTCTCGGCGGACAGCTTATCATGAGCCACCATCCTATATACTACAATGCTCTAGAAGAAGTTATTCGGCACTCGAAGTCCCTTCCAGAAGATTTAGTTTTTCTTACGTTGAACGCGCGCGACGACATGAAACTTCTCGGACTATGCCTTGAAAGGGGGTCAAAGATGACGAACAATATAAGGTACGAACTCGGCTGTATTTATGGAAGCTTGCACAGCGCGTTATACTTTTAAATCTCGATGTTTACTCTAATAAATGAACAATTACCAGAATATAACAAATCTCGCGGGTGATATTCCAATTGACCCTCTCGAATACTGCCTTGTCGAGGGTTATGACGCGCAATTTAAACATGGAGCTCAAGGCCGCACCTTTGGCAAGTATAACAGACAGTGCGGCATCTACATGTCAAACCGTTGTTCTCAGAACTGGGATGGAATTTGTGAAGCCCTGTCGAACGACACGACCCAAAGTTTTCCCGACATGACAAATAACACAGATGGGACATGCTGCCAAATGAATACTCAGTGCGAACAGGGAACATTTTTGAAGGCCGGCGAAATTCTAGTCAAAGACACGGCTTATATGAAGTATCTTTTGAACGCTGATAACTGCAATGTAAGGTGCGAGCCTTTTGACCCAACGGCGGCAAGCAGTCCTATAATTTGCTATCTCTTTGATTCAGGCTGCGCGGCAGGACAAACAAATATTACCGATTGCGGAGTTCTAGATGATAAAGGAAATATAGTTCCAGCGACGGGTAAAAAACCGTGCGAAAAGAGATTTGGGCTTACAAATGAGCAAATTAAAAATATCGATAGAGACCCGGTGATTAACAAAATAATCGCGCGGCCATATATTGCACCGGAGCTTCTCACGGCAATCTTTATCGATGCAAAAGAACACGGCTATGCGGCAAAGCTGCGCGGAACAGTTCTTGGTAGGTTCTACGAGTACAATGGAATGCAGCTCTAAGGGAATGAATAATCTCTACTTACAAAATAATTAGAGATTGACTTAGAGAAATCGTGGCACCTTTAGGTTGTTCTTTTTGGCGACATATTTCATCGTGCGGCGCATTGAGATATTAATATATAGCATAGCAATCATATTGGAGATGATACAAAAGGCTGCTCCAATCCATCCATACTTGATTGCCATCAATGACACTGTCGCGGCTGTCCATAACATTTCGACTAGGAGAGCCTGACGCAAGTCGCCATTAAGTTCATCGAGGCTGAGCTGAGAATTGACGACATTTTTCGCTATATAGAGAGAAGTAACGATAAAGGAGGAAAATGCCAATTGCGCGCCTGCGAGAATGAAGGATTCTGTTAAAGCGCTCGTTATGGATGCTTTCATTTATTGAAGTTTATATTTGAGATTTTGAATACAAGCACACTTGTTCATACTCGCATCGAGATTTCCGTGCTCGCAGGATGGAACTGGAAAATCAATTGGATACCTTCCTCGACACGGCTCCGACATATCGGCTGATAAATTACTCTTGCAGTACGGTTCAACATATGGAGCGGAGTCGCTTATTTCTGCGGATACTTCTCCGACCGGCATCGGAACTCCGCGGCAGTTACAGGACGGCGTTGGAAGAGGTTGAGGCAGTGTGAAACTATCTTTGCTCTTGGAACTGCTTTTTGATTTCTTTTTCAGGACTAGGAAATATATAATAGTCCAGTATCCGCATAGCAACACGAGCGTAATAATGGGGATTAATGCTTTCATTTATTACTTATAAGAAATGGATTACGACGAAGATAACGAAATCTATCCAGAAGATGATTTTCCAGAAGACTATGAATTCGCCGACGAAGAAAACGAAACGCTAATGGGGTACGGTGAAATGCGAGAGCGCGGCGCAGGCGGAGCAGACATCATGGGAACGACGATTGAAGGAACGGGCGCGCTAGCAAAGGCACAAGAGAGAATTGCGCAACGAGCAGAAGGTGTCGGGATTGACAGAAAACTGCTTGCTTACTTTAGTCTTTTAAAAAACGAATACAAAGGTTTCGCGCCAAATGACCAACAACTAATGTTTGATAGGTTTCATAGTCTAAAACACTATGAATACAAAAATCCATATGCATTTCTGCTCGCATATATCGCCCAGAGAGAAGACGGAAACAAACTCACGAAGAAAACATTTAGCCGCATCATGAATATTGCGCGCGCGACGGATGCCCCGAGCCTATCTGAGGCAGATGTCATTCGATATTTCAGGCTCCTTAAAGGAAACAAATAAAATACAATTTATTCTATTACAAGTCTGGAAGACTATCGATGCGCGCCAACAAGTCGTCTGTTTTTACTCCCTCGACCGAAGGCTGCTCAACTGCTCCAGAAACAGTAGGAACTGCCGCTAACGTCGCGGGTTGAATATCAATAGGAGGCGCCGCGGATGAAGACTTTGACTTGAAGAACTTTGTGTAGAGAAAGTATCCTAGTACGCCAATTCCAATTACAATCAAGATAATAATTATCCAGCTAAATTTCTTCTTCTTTTTGGGAGGCTGCGATTGTACTCCGTCTTGATGTGAAGCGGATAAAACTGCTGCCTCGCCTGCTTGCGGCGGAGGTGTATACGTCTCTGCAATTGGAGAAACAGATATTTGAACAGAGACTTGATTTTCTTTGGCTGATTTCAAAAGTAGATACCAGATGTCGCTTTTGTTCACATCGTTGCGAATTGTCGCCGATATAACTCCCTTTTCTGCTATTTGAAATTTTGGCTGCTGTTTTTCTCCGAGTTTGTTTAGGCTCTCTGCGTCGATAATCACGGCAGAAAACGGTTCGCCCGACTTTGAAGTGACCATAACTTTTGCTTCAAAAAGTATTTCAGAATCGTTTATTGGAATGACTTGTTGTGCGCCTGACAGAGTGATTTCTAATGTTTTGCTCATTTTCTGTCCGAAACCTTGTCTTTAAATATAAATGATTCTTCTCATACTTTTGTTCATACTTGCAGCTGCTTCTATTACTCTAATATGTGTGGGAATATGTAAAAGTCCTCGAACAGAGACATTTGCAAACTCTGGTTCGCCTCCATTCTATCTCGCCGTTCCAAATAACTCAAGCCAGTGGAGACGAGAAGTGAACAAATACGATTTCAAACCCGCGCAAATTTATGGCTTGTGGTCGGAGCCAGAGATTGAGATTGATTCTGATGGCTCATAGTTTTCATTATCTCATGGAAAGAAGATAAATATACTTTGACGCGATGAAAGAGATATTGTCGACGCTTGCCCGCGAGGCGGCTCTATCAAGACTCTCTGTATATAGTATCAAGTCTTCAAGCAGTCCAATTACATTTTTCTTTAGTCGAGGCGGCGCGGCCTTTGGAGTTTTGCGCGAACCCATCAGCGATTCAATCAATCCGTCGATTTCTTCGGACAATTCATCGTATAGTTTTCCAATACGTACGTGAGTAGTATAGGTGGGCGCGAACCAGTGAAGTGTTTTGAGGCGCGCGAGCACATCAAGATAATATTTGACGATTTTCTCCATTTATCAAATGATTTTGAGCGCCGAGGCGAATTCATACAAGCAAGGCAAACAGCAAGTACAATGAGCTTTGCGGCAGCATTTTCTAAAGATGAAAACTTTCCTCATATTATGAAATGTCTCGACGCTAGTATGTCTCCTTCTGTACTTTTTGACCGGAACCTTTTGAAGAGTATCTATGAGTATACACTTGATAGATGCAGCATTGTTCACGCGGCGCGGGATGGAAATGTTGCAGCGTTGCAATACTTTCACTCAAAGCATCTCTTGTTTCCAGAGTACGAGGAAGAGGCATTTCGCATCGCCGCGCTGAACGGTCATTTGGAGTTTGTCAAGTTCATGGATGAAAATTATGATGTCAAGAATCAAGAAGTTGCGCTGAATTGGGCTTCAATGGATGGAAGAGAAGACGTTGTGCAGTATCTTCTTGAACGCGGCTCAGGAATTGAAAAGGAATACGCTCTTCAGCTCGCTATTATTCACGGTAGAGTTGAGACCGTTGAACTCATTCTTGAAAGCGGCGCTGAAATGACAAGAGAGGATTTTGAATATGCAATCGTAAGAGAAAATCTTGAGATAGTTTATCTCTTTGTAAAGAGAGGCTGGAGAATTGAACAAGAGGACCTGAGATGGGTCGGAAGCCGCGGATGGATTAACACGTTTGAGTTGTTTATTAAGCTCGGCGCCAAGCCCTCGGTTGAAACGCTTAGAGCAATCTATCGGTCTGGACAGGAGGATATTGTTTACTACTACTTGGAGAAAGAAGAATTTTCTATATCTATTTAATAAAACACATTTTTACTAAAAGCGAGATAGTAGAGAGGAACTACGTTGGGCTCATATCCTTCAATCAGATACCCAAAAACCTAGGATCGAAACCTAGTCTCGCTAGCCAGCGGCGTGGCCTAATGGATAAGGCACCTGTCTACGGAACAGGAGATTCTCGGTTCGAGCCCGAGCGCTGCTACAAAGGGAGTTTGGTCTAGTGGAATGATTGGCGCTTCGGGTGCGCCAGACGAGAGTTCGATTCTCTCAACTCCCCAGTTTAGTTTCTATTCTTTGTGAAATAGAAACTCAATCGACACATTATCTAGTCGTCTTTCTTTGCTTCTGGCTGTTTTTCTTCTTCCAATAGATACTTCATGAAATCGAGCTGTGTTCCACTATTGGTGTTGAATTCTGTCTCAAGGCCTGCATCCTTTCGCGCGTCAAGATAGCGCTGCAGGTACTGGTCGCGAAGAGTTGAATCCTTTGCATCAAGGTCTTCGATTTCTCGACGCGCCTTATTCAGCGCTGGTATAATTTCATCCTGAATTTTCTTTTCCGTAATTTCAAGAGTATATTGAAGTTGAGAACGCTTAACGTGCGCGCGAATATACACATCAATCAGGTCTTCTTCAAATGTCCCGTCGAGAATTTGTTTGTGCTCTTTAAGCAATTGTCTTTCGCGGTCGACTAATTTCTTCTTTTCCTGCTTTTCCTTTTTGATTTTGCTTATTTTTTCCTTTCTTTCGATTTCGTCAATCTCTTTTGACAAGTCAATCGTATCGAATTGCTCGACGAAGCGAGGCTCCTTAGTCAAGGGAAATGATTGACCAACTCTTATGGTGTAAATTTCATTCACGGAATCGACATCTCTAATAATACGCTCGGCCTCGGCCGCTGCCTGTTCTTCATTGGCAAAATTGCCGCGCAACTTGGCTGTTCCATATATTCCATTTTTGTCGGGCCGGGACCCTTGAGATGGAGTAAATGAAAAGAGGCCAAAATCCTGTCCATGAGGAGCCGTGTCGCGCTTCATTCTCACTACTGATTTCCAAATAGGCTTCTTGAGTGCTTCCGAGGCGGCCTTTGTTTCCTTGGCTGTCAAAGGAGGTGCTTCTTCGATGATAATCGCGCCGCTCAGCATGTCTATTTTTTCAGCTAATGTCTCCATTTTATAGTTCGAAACTGTATCGTTAAATAGAGTATTTATTTTGATGCAAATGCTTGAATTGCTTCGTATAGATTGTTTCTAAGTTGCTCAATCGTCCCATTGTTTGCAATGTTTACATCGGCTTCAATTATCTGGTTTTCAGATTCATGCAAGTCGAGACGAGCAGCGCATTCATCTCGCTCTAATGATATAATGAACCCTCCAAGCTTTCTTATCATATCCGCTTCGTCTGCGTATCTCACGTCAGATATAACAATAGATATGAAAGGATTGATGGAACATATCTCTTCGATATTTCTCTGAAGAACTCTAACCCACGTGTTATTCAAAGGGGCAGGCAGTAAACGAATTGCTGTTCCAACTTGCTGCAGCATTTTGCGCGGAGTTGTTCCCCAGAAAGCGTCAACTGTCTCTTTGTCTTCAAGAGAGCCATAAACTTGTTCATATCCAAGTCCAAAAATGGCCCGACAAGCCTGTTTCAAAGGCCCTGCAAATGTCAGCTCTTCAAAACCGATATCGCAGAGAAGTTCCGCGGCCGTCGATTTTCCTGATCCTTTTTTTCCGTGCAATCCAATAATTAGTTTCATTGTTTATCTTGCTTTGCTTAAAATGAAAACAGTAAAGTACTCTTTCATTTTAATCATAGATAACTACATATAAAGAATGTTTGAAGCTATTTTGAAACGTCTTTTCGAATTGCGCGGGTACGAATCAAATGAACCCTCCGTACGCACGATGGCGATGGAAATTCTTACAGCAGCCGATCTTGAAGAATTTCTACAGCAAGGTTGCGAGCCAGGCGTCAATAAACTCATTGTCGTCTGTGGTACAAATCGCGTTCCTTCGAAGAAGATTTCGTTTTATCAGAGTTTGTGCGACCTCGATGTCTTTGAAGAGTCGCAACTTGACCTTCTTCTTACCGGCCATCGGCTTATTCCCGAACACAAAAAGCTTGACGACGAAACGGCGGCAGAAATCTGCGAGAAGTACGGCGAGCAAAATTTACCCTCACTCTGCATTTCTGACCCAATATGTAAACTCAATGACTTCAAACTCGGCGATATTATCAAGATTACTCGCGCGCGCGGAATATACTTTAGGAGGGTGGTCAAGGACTAGGCGCTGCAAACTGATTTTGGGCGTGCCATTTTGGAGGAGAAGCATACAAGTGAAAATGTCTGACGAAGAGTTTATTCCCAGCTTTACTCCTTTGTTTGTTAGATCCAACGCTATTGTTGAAGGCGATGTGATGGAAGAACTTTGCCCGGAGTGTGGAGGGAATGGCTTGGAAGCCGACATTTGTTATTTTCATCAGCAGAGAAGGCAACAGTTGAATGAAATTCAAGAACTGAATGTATTTCAAGATGACATGGAATATGTTTATGGATTAGAACTTGGCGGGGTTTTTAGAATCATTGGAGAATTTTTGTGATAGAAAAAAGAGATGTCTCAAAACAAAAACAAAAACAAAAAAGAAAAAGAAATATTCAGACGTATTACAATTGGCGCGAACCGCTGGGTGTAATACGTCTGAATATTTTTTTTTTTAACATCAAAATTGCGGTATCAAAATTCCACGCGCGCGGAATGACTTAATAGTTTCAGCAACAGACAAAATGTCTCAACAGAAAAAACTTCGTCTTCGAGAGCTCGATCTTCATCAAATTCGCCCGCGTTCCTACGACGAGGATGAAACAGGGTCCAAAATAGCCGTTATTGGAAAGCCAGGTTCCGGAAAAAGTTTTCTTATCCGCGACCTTATTTATTCGAAACAGCACATCTTTCCCGTAGCCCAGGTATTTTCAGGCACGGAAGATTCAAACAAGTTTTTCAGCAAGATGTTTTATGACCTCTATGTTCACGAGAAGCTAGATATATCTCTTATTCAAGACTTTATCAAGCGTCAAAAGATAGCAAAACATTACATGCCAAAATGGGCCTGGGCGCTCCTCATTATCGACGATTGTATGGACGACCCTTCCATATTTCGAAAATCAGTCTTTCAAAACCTCTTAAAAAACGGGCGTCATTGGAAGCTTCTATTCATTCTTGGAATGCAATATGCCATGGATATTTTGCCCGGCCTAAGAATTTGTATTGACGGAACCTTCATCTTCCGCGAACCTAATCCCAAAAATCGTAAAATCCTGTTTGAAAACTATGCAGGTATATTTGGAGATTTCAAACTGTTCTGCAAAGTCATGGACGAAATTACCGACGATCACACTGCGATTTACATTGATAATAGGTCAACCAGCAATAAAATTGAAGACTGTGTCTTTTGGTATCGCGCGCGCGAAGTCCCTGATTTCAAAGTCGGGTGCGAGGATTATGAACTTTTCCACAAAGACAGGTTTGATGAGAATTATACCCATACATTTTAATTTTGAGCACAACTGATATCGAGTATAGTTCCCCATGAGGACTGTGTAAAACCGCACGGCGATTTTGGAGATAAAGGTTGCATCGGATTCCCAAAGTTCTTAGTAAAGACACTATTGAGAATCTTGTCTGGAAGTTTTAAATTAGGTGTTTTAGTAAATGTATATACAAGTTTCGGAGAGTCAGGACCATCAAGGACCTTTGTTATTTTGAAGCACTCTCCGTAGCGAGTTGCCATGTAGAATAGAATCGAGTTTATCCTAGATCTTAGAGCTTTCATATATCCGTCCATCGCCATTCCTCCATAATTTGAAACAGTTCCCGCATCAACGGCAAGTGCATAGTTGTCCGAAAACTTGTTTTTAAGATGGTCGTTGAGAACGTAAAACATGTTCCAAAGATTATCTGTATCTACCTTATCCATATTTCCCCCGACGTCAGAATTTACATTAAAATAAGGAATGCTTTCTCTGCCCATCGTTTTCAAACTCAAAATTTGCTGAACGTCAGTCGAAGTAAGTTCAGGATTAAGTCCGGACCCACTATCATCTTGATAAATTCGAATATATTCAACGCAAAACTTTGTAAAGAGCCCCTTAAAATTTTCTCTGGTTATGCTTCCTGTGAAATTGTATGCGTTCATAATATCATTACCTCCGCCCGTTGCCCAATCTGCTCCAAGAGCCAGGTTAATAATAGGAAACAACGGAACATTCGGAATCATGACAGGCCGCATTGAACCGGAATTTGTTTGGACCAAGTCTCTGCTAGTAATTGCTCCATAAAATTCATCGTCAAGGTAAAATCTAACTTCAACCGGAGTCCATTCTGCCCTGTAGATGTGCCATGAAGTTGCTCCGGCTCCTTCGGGATAGTCCCCAAATTGTGAAACTCCAAAACAGAACTTATCTCCACGTGGTACTCGAAGAGTATTCCCCGAGTCATGCACTCCGTTCGGGCAAAATCCGCGCGACCAGTTGACACAATTGTCCAAGTAAACTTCTCCCTTATTATACTTATCATCATCCTTTATAAGCTGACAGACAGGATCTGTATAACCCGAATTAACTTGATTTGGAGTATGAACAGAGGACTGGTTTTGTTTTATGGTAGGGACGTCTTCGGTAAGTTCAAAAATATCAATCTCTGGCGGCCAAAAATTCGAGCTAACAAATGGATACCAGTCAATCAAGCTTTTCCATTCAGGATTATCTTTGTCTCCGTCCTTTCCGGGTCCAAAAGTGCCATTGCTGAAATTTAGCCAAAATGCGGGCCAAATTCCCTTCAAGTCAGGAGCTTTAATTTTTGCCTCAATAGTTCCATATTTAAATCTGACACCCGGCGTCCCGACCAACTTTCCTGAATTGAAGGCTTTACCAAACCCGTCTGGCTTGACATCTGATTTCCATTCATCAGTAGTACTCACAGATAATTCGAGGCCTTCATCCCCTATTTTAACATTATCTGGGCTATAACTGAAATTGTCAGATATTCCCATCGTGCCGAGGGGTTCGTCGACAATCAGCCAATCATCCAGCCTTGAAGGGTCTTTCATTTCATAGGAATAAATAAGATGCATTCCCTTAAACTTGTTTTTAGCGTCGTCTGGAGTAAGAGGGTCTATGTTGATCTTTTTCGGTGCATCGTAGGTTTCGGGATAACTTGAAACCGAAATCGGAGACGGGCCTCTGGTCGTTATGAACTTTTGAGGATTTAACGGAGAAGTCTTATCGGAACCCCCTGATTTTTTATTTGACTTTTTAGAATGATGATGTTTCTTCTTCGGCGCCCAGATCAAAATACCGATAACAACCGCGAAAATTACTATCAGAATAACCGTGAATATGATAACAAACATTTGATTTATTTATAGTGTAAAATTATGGATTTGTTAATTTTTGAACATGTTTACTTTCTCTGTCTTTGTCTCTTCAAAAAGCTCACAACTTGTTTGTGGCCTTCATTTTTGGCGGCATTGCCGGCGGCCTCATAGCAGCTTGCAAGACAGGCTCCTTTTTTCAGCAGCAATTTCACCATGTCCAGCTTTCCTGCTCTGCATGCCTCCAATAATGGTTGTTCTCCGTTCAAGTGAACATTTGCGCCATTGTCAATAAGATAGCCGACAATATCACAATAGCCCTCAGAGCATGCTGCAAGAAGCGCGCGGTTTTCTCCACACTCTTCTTCAAAAGAAACATCGGAACCTGCTTCAACTAACAATTTGACGACTTCAAAGTGGCCTTTGATGCATGCATTGAGAAGAGCGTCTTCGTCGTTTTCTCTTACGTCAACTCCTTGTTCAATTAGATACCTAACGACCTCGACACTGTTATTCTCCGCGGCGGCCGAAACTGCATAACTGTTTTCCATTCGAGCATCAACACCGCTCTCGACCATTGAGCGCACCAGGTCGACGTCTCCTCTTCTGCATGCATCGAAAAAATTTTCTCTTACAACTGTATAATCATCCTGCTGAACGGACATCTTCTTGGTCTCTTCCTCCTTGGGCTCAACTTGTTGCACGAGGGTCTCTTCCTTGGTCTCTTCTTCCTCTGGCTCGACTTGCTTCTTCATCTTCTTTTCCTTGATCACTGGATTATGAATAGAGCAGAACGTTGCTCCTTTCGCGGCGGCATAAGTACACTGAATTCCCTTTTTCGTAACTCCTTCACATCTTGTCTTCTTGACGTCCTGAGAGACCGAATGAAGACCGCAGAACTTGTTTCCAAAAAGGGAATTCTTAGAACATCTGGAACCTTTCTTCGTAATTGCTTCGCACTTTGGCTTGGTGTTTCGAGACTCAACTTTCTCGGAACTTGGGTCAACGGTGGTTTGTTGAGTGTCAATTTCAGCTGTGGCATTGTACTTTTCTTCATACAGGCTACAGTCATCCTTTTCAATAGCAAGGGCAAGTCTCTCATAATCGGCTACAACTCGAGTTCGGACGCGCTCCATCTCTGGAGTCATCTCAACTCCTCCAAAAATTCTCTCAAACACGAAAGTGGTATTTCTCAACAAGCTGATTACGCTATTCATCCTTACAATACTGTCAAGGGCATACTCCGGGTCGATCCGGCCGCGGCCGGAATCAGTTTGGTCCGGCGAACTTTCATCCGACTGGCTCGACCCAAAATTTTTTTCGACACGTTTGGCAAAAGAAAACCACTGTTTCTCACTCTTGTCGACCTTGTAGTAGTTTAGGTAAGAATTGACGAGAGAGATTTTCCCATCATCGCGCGCGATGATCAAACTCCGGTCGGCGATCGCGATTGGCGGCGGAGTGCATCCTTCAGGAAAGTCGCAACTTGACAGTACTGTTTCATTCTTATACTCATCAAGAGAATTACAAGGAGGAGGATGCTCGGCCATCCAGCGAGCCATCGCGTCGCATGCGTGAACCTTTCCATATCGAGAAGTATACTCTTCCGAAATTGCAACAGCAAGCGAGGCGGCCCATCTAAAGTTATTGATATCAAGTCTACACCAGATTGCAATAGGGTGATTGTAATGGGTCTTCTTGTAAATTTTCACTCCATCGGGAACTGTATTCTCCCATCCTGCATTAGCAGTTCCATGGTACGCACACCAAAGCAACTGGCACGTTTCTACCAACATTTTAACAACATGTTTATCGCACAGCATAAATGCCGCGCGCCAAGGATCAAGCGATAAAAAAAAGATATTCATCGTCCGCGTTCCCCTCCAACTTCGCAGCTGGGAGACGGATCATTTTCGCTCACACGGCCAGACGAATGTTGATGTCAAAACGCCGCGCGATATCTCGAGCGCTTGCCTCAATAGTCGGTTTGTTCCAAAGCAAATTCCCCGACCAGAAACCGGCTGTGAAGGGATCAGACCAATTTTCGCGCGCCAGATGACGGCTTATATATCTCCTTTTTCGTTCAATGTCATGATGCTGCGTAAAGTCCTGGTATCCTGCCGCGCCAAAGTGGATCGTCTTTCTTCCATTAATAATGGCAGAGAACTTTTTGCTGGGGTTTGAAGATTTGATGATAACAACATGCATTTATTAACAATTTTAGACTTAACAATCGTCAGACTGTCCGAAATGGTTGTTGAGTACATTATAGAAAAAGTGCCTCTCGCATCGAGGCCGGCCGACATTCCCAAGAATTTTCCTCGTCTTCCTCAACTTTATCTAGAGTTTCTTGAAAATAAAGCCAAAGTCAAACCAAATCTCGCCAACAAAGAATATACTCCTCCTGAACTGTCAGATGATGAGAAGAATTATGATCTTCCGCCGCAAAGAGCAGAAGATCCCGTCTATGTAGATGATAGCGATTCCGAGGAATTTAATGAAAAGGAAAATATTCCCTTGAAAGAAGAGGCGGAGATTGCATCTGTCAAAGCTTCTTCAGAAAAACAAGTACAGACCGAAAGTGAAGTCGCTCGCAGAATTGATAATCTAGAACGCGTCAGTCGGTCGGGTGAAGAAGCCGACGCGGACGCCGATTCAGACACTTCATCTATCGCCTCTTTTCATAGCGCGGTCAGCAAAAAGAGCCGACCCGGAAGTTCAAGGTCGGCTAAAAACAGATTGTTGAATATTTTAGGAAAAGGAAAGCAGCAGGTCGCAGACGAAGAAGTTGTGGTTCAGCCCCGTATTGCAAAAGTTGCGACGCCGCGCATCGACAGAAAGCTTCCGACTTTGAAAGAACTCGAGCAACAAAATATCGTCAAGCGCGACAAGGTAATTATCGATGCAGAGCGCATCAAGGATAACGACGAGGATAAAAAGCGCGATTTGCTACTTAAATTCGATTTGCTGAAGCGAACATATCCTCGCGCGCACATTCCAAAGGTTAGTATTCACGAAGACTACGCATCTCTAGAAAGACAATACGAAGATACCCTTCACAATCTCTCTATTGAAAACTCCGTCGACAATTACAAACAGTACATGACATTTCTCTTTATGGGTATTGAATGGTTTCTAGGAAAAGTGTTCAAAATGGATATGAAGGGATACACAGACCATCAACTTGAACAGATGCACCGCTATGAAAAGTTTCTTGTTCAGATTGGAGAAAAGAATTATATTCCCACAAAGAAGTCATGGCCAGTTGAAGTACAATTGCTTATCTCCATTCTAGTTCAAACCGCGCTCTTTGTACTAATGAGGTCAATCTTCAACGGCGCCGGAGCTTCAGTATTAAGAACGGTCAATGAAGCCAGAATGCCCAATCCGCTGAGCTCAATGAACGGAAACGTTCCCCCGGCACAACCAACTACAGTTCCCGCGACCGCGCAAGTTAAAAAGCCCGAACGCAAAATGCGCGGTCCATCGATCAATCTTGACGATCTCCCTGAAGTCAAAAGCTAAGCGGTAATTGGAATGCCCTTGTTTATACTATTACATATATTCTACTTCAAAAGGTGCATCTTATGAATTAGAATATTATCAAATCTCAGTCATGTATATTGTTTTGAAAAAGGTTTTATTTATACTTGTGCGTGTGTCGCGCGCGTGTGTTGTGTGTGTGTAATCATCTTCTAAGTTGTCTTGGAATTAATCTTCTAAAGTAGTACATCAGCAAGTCGTCCATTCCTTGGTCGACCAAATCTTCTGCCTTGTGTCTAAAAATCCTGCGGAGATTTCTATATCCGCGCCCTTGAAATCTGTATGTGAACTCCTTGATAATATATCTGTAGATACAAATAGTATCTCTCTTCTTGTCTTCTATATCCTTCTCTTCTTCCAAAACTCTAAGCGAAATTGAAAGATAAAGTGTCGGGTTTGAATAGTATGGATTCTGAACCATTTCACTTGCTTTATTCTTCTTGACTTCCTCACGTACTGCTGCAGCTCTCATCTCAATAGACATTTTGATTATTTCTTTCGCGCAGCTAGCTTCAATAGAAGCATAAAGCGCGTCAAGCTTGGAAATGCTTTGCTGGGATGAAATGCTCATATGTCTATGGGATGATGCTCTCACTTTTGACCATTTCGGCGGCGTCCGAAATCATTTTGATGCTGCTGGATTGATGGCGTTTGGCGGTCAAAAATTTCCTCCAGTATAAAGCTAACGATATCGTCATGGCCAGCCTCTTCAGCTATGGAAATTGCTCTATCACCGCCGACAATATATTTCGCGCCGTTTTCAAACAAAATGCGAACAATATTCAATCTTCCTCTTCTGCAAGCAATGTGCAGCGCGGCGGCTCCTTCATGTTTAATCTCAACTCCCCTCTCAATAAGAAAAGAAACGATCGATGAATAACCATGTAAGCATGCCCAACGAAGAGGTTGATTGTCAAGAGCGCGAATATTTGCACCCAGGTCCGCAAGATAGGTAGCCGCCTCGATATTTCCGTACCGACATGCATTTCTAAATGCAGAGTCTTCATGAGCTCGAACATCTGCGCCGTTTTGTACAAGAAAACGCAACATATCGATATCCGTCTTTGCAAAGTAAGTAATAGCAAAATTATCTCGCGCGCGAACACTCACACCAATTGATACAAGATATTTCATTACTTCGAAATGGTTCTCTCTACGCGCTGCACAAAATGGCTCATCATCGCGCGCGTGAAAGTCTGCCCCTTGTTCAATTAAAATCTTTACTACATCAAGATGTCCAAAAGTGCAGGCTCGTATAATTGGAGAATCTCTTTGTGCGCGAACATTCATTCCTTTCGATATCAACATTCGGACCACATCTATATGACCAAATGAACAACAAACATATAAAGCCGAAACTCCAACCGCTTGGATATCTGCCCCCTCGTTCAAAAAGTATTCAACCATAGGAAGATAACCCGTCTCACAAGCAAGAAGAAACGCGCGATTTGTATAGGTGCGGTATTCTGGAAATATGAAGCGAATGACAGATAAATTCTTTCTGACAATCATATTAGGCAAGTTGTGCTCAATCGGATCAAACATTGTATACTCGACGATAAGTTGAGACACGTTTCTGTCATAGAGTTGAAAACATTTCATAGTATTGTCAACCAGTTCAAGGGCCGCCTCGGTTCTCTCCTTATTTTCATTTGTAAGAAAATCAGAGATGGTTTTTGAGACCTGCATTTTAAGATACTTTTCATACTCATAACACTATGAAAAGTCAATCAATTTCTAAGCTACATTTTCATATTCTTTCTAATATGCTGTAGATATCATGAAAGAACTCTTCGTTTTCAAGTAAAATAGATTTATGCTCTTCAGAGTTTTCGTTAATTCTCTCTACCAGTTCAAAACCAAGCATACGGATGTTCTTGAGTTGTCTTTCGACATTAACACGAGACATCTCAGTTTCGGTCCTAAGCCGCGAACTCGAAGTCTTTGAAGGTTCAGCCGACAGGGTTTCGAGTTCGGAGTTAAGGCTTTCTTCGCGCGCTCTCAATATACGAAGCCTATCCGTAAGCTTAACGCGCTCAGCCGCCAAACTTGTTAGTTTCTTGTTAAAACCGGCGGCGCGCTTAGTTAGTACCGACTGAATGTCAATCTTGCCAATCTTTGATCGCTGCGTGCAAACATCTATCAAAATAATATTAAATTTACTTTCAATACTCGATATATAATTTGAGAAATTACGGTGCCCTTCGATAAACTCTATCGTCACTACAGGGAGCCATTGATGTTGATTGCTCCTAACTTTGAACCATGCGAGCGAATAGTCAGACATCATCTCGCACAAAACTCCGTCGCGAACAATTGCCACGCGCGCTTCGACGTTTTCAAAACAGCGACCAATTCTCTTCATTTGTTCATAAATTGCCCGGTGAATTTTTTCGTCGCCGTCCATGTGAATTGCTCCGTACATATCTCTTATCGTTTCTTCTCCCACGGAGAAAGATGCATATTCAGCGCTATCTTCTACAATACGCACCCGAGAAATTCTCTCTAATATCATCTTTGAAAATTCATTTGGTATCGCAAGGTCATACGTGCTTGAAACGCGCGCCATGAAGAAGATACCTGACCTCAAATCAACGCACCTGATAAACTTACATATACCTTCAAACTCATAGTAAGTCAAAGACCAAATTCCTTTTTGAACAAATAATTTATTTAAATTTTCCATATTGCTACGTGCTACGCGCTTTTGTTAAATCAAGCCAGCGAGATGCGCGAACCTATCTAGTGTAAAACTCATCTTTTCATCCAGGGGTTTTTGTTTCTTTTCCATTTCAATTCTCAAAATAGCTGCAAACTTGGTGAGCTTACTCTTTCCCATAATAAGTTTCATATATGCCCGACCGCCTACAAAAAAGATGTAGCAGTTTTCGAGGCGAATGTACTGGTTTCTAAAAATTCCGCGCGCGCAAACAGCGCGCATTTTAATCCTATCGATGTCAACTCGTCCGTAGTTTGTTTGAATTGACATTTTATCGCACAACATAAAATCATCTAAATCTCTTCTGGAAAATTCTAGGCCCGCGTTCATGTCTTGTTTCGAGTGATACGTGAACAGCTCGTAGTCGTGATAGGGAAACTGTTCGATATGAGCATCGAGATCTTCAAACAAAAGGCTGCAGTCCGCGCAGTTGTCAAGACTCAACCTATAATCCTTTGAATATTCACAAAGTCTAATAATTTCGTTTGTGAAGCCGTTTTGTTTCTCAACCAACTTGGTAGTATCGCGACACACCTTTCTCAAAGTAATTCTCTCGTGCACTTCAAGAAATTGCACAAAGTAGGTGATGAAATTACTCTCAAACAGCGCCTGCATCTTTCTATAACATCAAAGTAAAAATCAGCGGTCAATCATTTTGTGTGCGCGGCGTTATTTTTTCTCTTTCGGAAACAAATAAATGCACCCCGTCTTCAAATATTCACTACCGCAGCTTCTCGCCGCTTTCAATGAATGCCGTTCTCGTGAAAATTTGTCCAAGAATTCAAAGTCAATTCTCGGTCTTTCAGTGGCAGTATTAATTACACTGCTACTGATATCTTTAGCATTTTGGCTAGTTGCAATTATACTCCTTATTTCAAAGGCGCACTTGATGCCTACTTGGGCCGTCATTGTCGGAATTGTTCTGCTGTTCATCCCTACATTTGGTCCGCTGGCAACTATTCTCATTGCTTTACTGGTTCGGAAATAATTCAGCTTAATTGGATGGCTACTTTCTTCAAACATGCTTGCAATTCTCAACTCTCATTCACGAGACAAACGTATCATCTTTGAAGAAAAAGACCACCGATATACCATTGATGGCATATACACTGACTTTACAAGTACAACGACATTTATCAAAAAGTTTTTCAATGAATTTGACGCGGACAAAGTTATCGGCCAAATGATTAGGTTTGGTTCGTTTGCGCGAAAATATCCGGATAAAACTCCTGACCAAGTCAAGCAGGAGTGGAAAGATAGCGGTATAAATGCATCTGACCGCGGCTCAAGGCTTCATCGATATATTGAGTATTTTTACAACGGTCTCGAAACGGCTCCTGAAGAAATCGTCGACCTCGACTTGGAAGTTGAAATGTTTTATAACTTTATATCAGCGCTGGAGCCGCGTCTTGTTCCTTTTCGAACAGAATGGTATATATTTGATGAAGAGTATAAAATCGCCGGATCAATTGATATGTTGTTTCAAACTGACCCGGTCCGCGCGCCGAGAAATGTCGCAATATACGACTGGAAGTGCAGTAAAGAAATTAAACTGTCAAATCGGTACGGAAAAGCACACTCGCCGATTGCACATCTCGATGATTGTAATGGCAATCATTACTCTCTTCAGTTGAATATGTACAAATACATACTAGAGAAGAATTATGGTATGAATGTAGTTGATATGAATCTCGTTGTCATTCACAAAAACCATGACAATTTCTTTCTGGTCAATATCAAAAACATGCAGGAAGAAATTCGAAACATGCTCGCCGCGATAAAGAGAGCCTAGAAATAAGGCTTAACAATATCGCGGCGCTTAGAAAGCCAGTTATAAATGAGATTTTTGTGTATTGGAGATATTCATATCAAAGTAGAAAATATAGACAGCATCGAAAGACTTGAAGACCAAGTCTGTGCCTGGCTCGAGGAACATCGTGCAGACATCGACGCAGTCGTTATTCTAGGAGACGTGCTTCACACCCATGAGCGGCTGCACGTTATCGCTCTTAACCGCGCATATGGTCTTTTTGCGCGCATTGTTTCTGTGTCGAAAAAGCCGCTCTACATTCTTGTTGGAAACCACGACTTTATTCAGAATGACCAATTTCTTACAACAAACCATTGGATGAATGCGATCAAACAGTGGCCGAAAACATTCATTTCGGATAAAGTTTTAAGCTTTGAAAAGAATGGAGAATTTGCCCTATTCTGTCCATATGTTCCAGTCGGAAGATTTGAAGAAGCTCTTGATACTTTTCCGAACTGGCGTCGCGCTTCAGTGATATTCGCGCATCAAGAGTTTTACGGCGCAGTGATGAATAATGGAATTCAATCCTCGGCCGGAGACAATTGGAAAGCTGAAAATCCTCTTGTCGTTTCTGGACATATTCATGGCCGGCAAAACGTCGGCGAGCGCGTTCATTATGTCGGGGCGGCATTGCCTTCTTCAGATGGAAAATCAACCTTATCCGTTATTGATACTTCACTTGAAATAATTGAACCGCTTCGACTTGTATTTCCGCGCCGGCAAATTCTTCGTGGTCTTTCCGTAGACCAAGTCAGGACGGATTATGCGACTTGGAACTTATGTGATATTCACGGCCTTGTTGTTCGAGACAGCTTTGAGAATTTTAAACTCTTTCAAAAGGAAAAAATATTCAGAGACTTGGTTAGCCGCCGAATTAAAGTAGACTTCAAACCGATTGTAAACGAGACAACAGTGGCAATTGCAGAAAAGAAAAACCAAGACAGCTTCTACGATTATCTTGCCACGCGAGTTGTCGAACAAGAGAATGAATATCTATATGCCGCGCTCGAAAAGGCACTTCGAGACAATATCATTGAAGAAGATAATATCCTCGTAGTTAACAGAAAGTTTGAATAGAAATAAATGTCTTCAATACGTTCAGACCTCGAAACATATACTACTGCCGCCGAAAAACTCAAGGAAATGCGAAAGACAATGAAAGAGCTCACTGAAGTAAAAAATGGCGCGGAAAAACGCATCAAAGAGTTTCTTAAATCCCAAGAACATCCTGGAGTCACCTTCAAAGGTTATAAGATATATCTAGATGAAAGAAAGCGCACGGAGCGAGAACGGCCGATTGATGCCAAAAAGCGCGCGCTTGAAATTCTTCGCTCGCATGGAGTTGAAAATGCAGACGAGGTCATGAAAGAGCTGACTGCAAAATCCAAAATTCAAGTCGAGGTATTACGAATAGCCTAAAGGCGCGCCGAAACAAATATTTACTAAATCAAAACGAATAAGGTTTGATTTAGTAAATTGAGTATCTTATATTTGAATAATGAAGAAAACATATCAAAAAAAAAAGAATGACTGAAAATACAAGTGAAATGAAATTCAACGCCAAGCAACAAGAGGCAATCAATATGGTGCTGAATGAGCAGCGAAACATCTTTCTAACTGGCGCCGGCGGAACTGGCAAGTCCGAAGTTATCAAACACGTGAAAAAGGAATTGGAGGCATTGGGCCGTATTGTTGCTGTAACCTCAATGACTGGAGTTTCGGCACTACTTATCGGCGGCTTAACTCTGCATTCCTGGGCTGGTATTGGGCTGGGAAACGCGCGAAAAGATGTTTTGTGTAATCAAGTAATGAGGTGTCATAAGGACAAGAACTGGAAGTCGGTTGATTTGCTTATTGTCGACGAAATATCCATCATGTCGCCCGAACTATTAGAGAAGATTGACTTTATCGGCCGCCGCATGAGGAACCGAATGCGTCCATTCGGCGGCATTCAACTTCTTTTCTCTGGAGACTTCGCCCAGTTGCCTCCAGTCGGAGCAGACCTTTATTGTTTCGAGAGCGATGTGTGGAAATCGTGCGACTTTTACGTATGCTACTTGAAAGAAAACATGAGGCAGTCTAATTCTAAATTCCAAGAACTTTTGGCGCGCGCTCGACTTGGAGAACTCTCAAAGGACGATGAAAGAGTTCTTTCCAATTGCAACAAAGCTCGCCCTCCTTCTGATGCTGAAATTAAGCCGACAAAATTGTTCAGCACGCGCGCGCAAGTGGATAACTCGAATGAAACAGAGCTGAATGTCTTGATAAAAGTTCTTGGAAGAAAAGCGCATGAACATGTTTCCAATGACAAGTTCAAACTAAAAGAAGGAAAGGAATTCACTTCTAAGCAAAAACAGAATTTTCTCGAGACGGCCGAAAAGAATTGTCCGGCGCGCAAGAGACTTGTTCTGGCAGTTGGCGCACAAGTTATGCTGGTATCCAATCTCAATCTACTAGGAGGGCTTTGCAACGGCTCGCGCGGAGTTGTCAAGAGATACAACTCATCAGGTCTTCCTATTGTATTATTTATGAATGGTACTGAAACAGCATTGCAGCAGGCTACATTTGAAATCAAGGTAAGTGATGACGCGGTAGTTATTCGTAAACAAATTCCGCTTGTTCTCGCATACGCGTCCACTATACACAAGTGTCAAGGAGCAACTTTGGATTGTGTTCAGGTAAGTCTCGGGAACGATATTTTTAGCTGCGGCCAATCTTATGTCGCTCTGAGCAGAGTTCGTACACTCGAAGGGCTATATATTTCGTCTCTTTGTTTGTCAAAGATTGCCTGCGACCCAAAGGTCAAAAAGTTTTACTCTTCATTAGATTAATAAAATACATGTTATATATCAATGTTAAAAGGTTATATTGATATTACTTCCCTCGAGGGTTTCGATATGAGAGATTTCACCGCCTATCTGAGAAACCTTCAAGTAAAGAGATTTTTAGTTATAGCATCCGTCGAGACTGGAGTTCGAAAGTTATTCTACGTGCAGTCTCGAAAAGGAGGCGAACAAAGTGTATGGGTTCATCCAATCGTCGCGGTTCATTTTCTGTCTTGTATTTCTCCATATTATTTTGCTAAAGTATGTTCTTGGACTCTTGACGCGGAGCGCCTTGAAACAGAGGAACATATAGGTATGCTGAGAAAAGAACTATTCGTAATGCGCCGCCAAAATGTAGACTATACTGAAACGAGTTCCTGGTGTACTCTGCTCTAGTAAATGCGAAAAAAAATTCCAAAGATAAATGACGGATTATCCAAATAACGAAAATATTGCCGTTCTTGAAAACAAAGACTTTAGCCCGGACGGAAAACTTTTGATTAACGAAAGTAAGCCTGTTCTCATTATGCTCTTTGGAAATAGTTGTCCGCACTGTGTTCATGCTAAACCCGAATTCTCCAAAGCCGCGCGCAAAGGAGGAGCGCTGTTTGCCGTCATTCCAACCGACGGGCCCTTCGTAGACTCTGCACTTTTGAAACGAATTCCGAAGTTCATTCCAAATGTAAAAGGAATTCCTACATTTGTTCTTTTCAGAAACGGTCGCTACATCAAAACACACGAGGGCGCGCGCACAGAAGAAGGATTTCGGAAATTCATAAACAGTTAACGTTCATCACTTTTGGATTAAATGTCAATTGATGTCCAAACTCTTTGTTTCAAATCCATCGTTGGATTTGTTGGCGATTTAGACGAAGCATTTGGCGCGGTCAACCAGCCCATTCGTCTCCTCTACAAGCATCTGGAGCAAATTACGTTCACTCAATCCGATAAGATAAAGGCGGTCGTTGAGTTGTTTGAAAGTTTCTGTACTCAATATAGCAGAGCCGTCCTCGAGCAAAACCATTCCGTGCTCGAGGGAGTAAAAATCTCTCATTCCGAGCGCGCGTTCATTGACTTTGAATATCTTTTTTCAACTTCGACAAAAGAGCAGCAGGACTATATTTGGGAGCACCTGTTGACTATTCTTGCAATTATCGACCCGGCTTCGCGCGCAAAGTATAGCCTACAAGAACTGCGCGCGCGGCCCGTTCAACAGGGCGGAACCGAAAAGGAAGCAAATATACTCAACAATATTATCAGCAAGATTGAAAAACAAGTGTCTGAAGAACAGTCAGAGAACCCTGTTGAAATGGTTTCAAAGATTATGCAGTCCGGCGCTTTTGCCGAAATCGTCGCCGATTTGACTTCAAGTGTTGAAAGGGGAGATATTGATATAGGAAAACTTGCTTCATCTGTTGGTTTGAATATGCCATTTGACAAGTTGCAGGGAATGCCGGGAATGCCTCCTTTGTAATTTATTTCCATTCTTGAACAGCATGGAAATATTTGTTCATTAGTTGATATGAATAATGAGCCTATCGTCGCGCGCGAGATTACTCGAGAGATGATAGACTTTGGACAGACGCGGTTTTAGAATGTCAAGTATCGCGCCCTTACTAATTCCGCTCCAGTCTTCGGCGCCGTGTGTTCCGAACAATCTGAAATCATCAATGATAATAATTGCCTTGTGTAGAAAAAGTTTACTGATTTTCTCTATTTCCTGAAGTAGAGGAACATCGACATCTCCGCGGCCAGTGTCGCCTGAAGACCAATGGCCGTCGAGAAAGAAGATGCACGGACCCGCTATTCGAGGAAGAAGGTCCTGAAATACGGCGGCACTGTCTCCTAGAATAAAGGTTATATTATCGCCAACGTACTTTCTTCTAGCCCGCCGAAAGTACTCTGGACTAAGCTCGATGGTATAAACGTGTTGAAAATACGACTCCATAGCCAAAGCAGTTGCGCCTTCATGCGTTCCAGTCTCAACAAAGTATCTGTAATCAGAAAGATCCGCCGCGAGTTGTTCAAGGAATTCAAAAGAGAGAGATGGCATTTGTTGCGTCGCCGTTATCGTTTAATGTAATAAATGATAACACAATTGAACAAAATTGGTCTCAAGCCTGTGAGAGATTACTATGTTCCGTCTGACGGAGAAAATTGTCTCGTTTCTCTAAATCCAAAAGCTTATGATTCGCGCCGCGCAATTGGCTTTAGACAGGATAAACCGAGTGAAACAGCTGGAATTGACTCGTATAATGTCTATACAGAGCCCACTCTGAAGAACTATCATGCCGGCGCGCCGTATGGAAGCTCTCCGGTCGTCGATGAGGCCGGCGTTGAAAGCGACTATGCTACGCTGTCTGCATTTCCAATCGGAAGAGAAAGGTGTCCTCAGAACTATAGACAAGTAAATAATGCACAAATAGCATACTATGTGGATAACACTATTAGTCGGCCATTTTTTGAACCTATATTTGATATGCCGGCGCGCGAAGCATATGAAGACTACACCGACCCAATGGGCTCTTGGAAACCTCATTATACGCGCGTTATTGAATCGCCGGAGAAATATTCTTGTCTGAGTTTCATAAACGATACTTCCTTTCAGAGAGAAGATATCATCGCTAGACAAATGGCACTGAGAAATCAACAAAGAAGCGAACCTTTTCTTTCAGAGGCCGCGCGCGATTTGTTTTATCCCGAACGGAATTTTCGATAGACTTCGCACTTGCCTGTTCCAAACCCCTTTTTAAGACACTCGTATTGTGTTCCGCGGCGTACATACCCGGGTGGAACTCGGTCTCGCGGGCCACAATAATACTTTGGCGCATTTGGGTCTGGTCCGTCTTCACAGCCATCTTCTAACCAATCAAGAAGACGTTTCTCGACGAACTTGTAGGTTCGGCCGCCGACGATTATTTCGCGGCCGGTAAACGGATTGATAACAGTTTGAGACATTTATTGTAGTCTGAAATAACTTCAATCCTCGGCCAATTCTCGAACAAAAAAGTTTACCTTAAGCTTAAAATTACCATAATAATAAAATGAAATTTTGGATTTAATTGTTTTCCATTAATATAAAATGGAAAACTCAAGTTCAAATCTACCCATAAAGCAGCAACTTATTGCTGTTCTTCAAAATAACCGCGTGTTCGAGAACTTTTATACTCACGTTTCACTTATTCAACCAAAGGGAAAATTCAGCCTCGCTAGTCGTGATGTTCTTGAAGACTTCTGGTATGCGTACAATCGCGCGGTTCTTAGCGGAGAAGTGGTCGGTTTGGCAGAGGTTCCTAAAAGCTTCATTCCAGTTGTAGTTGACATTGACCTCAAGTTTAGTTTAGACTCTGTTCTCGATGAGAAATCAGGGTATTATTATTCAGAAGAATTTGTGAAAGAAATTATAGATGCGTACCAACAAGTAATTCTCGAAACCGTCGATTTTCCGGCGGGAACCAATATGGAAAAGGTTCTTAGGTGCGCCTGGCTTTCAAAAGACCCTTATTTCGTAGAGAAGGAAGTTCGCTTTTGGAAGAATGGGTTTCATTTACACTTCTATAATCTCTTTGTCAATCGAGTTGAACAAGAGACAAGAATTATTCCTCTTGTTTTGAAAAAGCTGGAAGGAACTATTTTGCCGCCGATTATGAATCCTGGAGACTTCTTCGACAAGAAGGCTATCAATAACTCATGGATGATGTACGGTTCTGCAAAAGATGAAGGGCAGAACCCTTATCTGGTACACAGGGTGTATGATAGCAAACTCCAGGAGATTGACCCGGTCGACGCGTTTGCAGATACCGAGATTTATGATACAAACGATGAACGCATTTCTTTTTCGCGCGAAAACTACGAGCTCTATCTGCCGCGAATTTTCTCAATTGTTCCTGCGCGTCGAAAGGTCTTTGATATCAAAAAGGTCGCATGTGTGCGCGACTTTATCGATTTTTCTCAACTCAAGAAACCAAAAGTCCAAGAAAATCGGTCAAGAGATGATATCAGAGAAGAAACACGTATAGCTCGCGACCTTGTGAAAATCATGTCGCCTCAACGCTCGATGGGACATAATGACTGGATGTCTGTCGGATGGGCGCTCTTCAATATAACAGATGGTTCAGAAGAGGGGATGGATATATGGATACAATTCTCTCTTCAGACAGATGAGCACGACGAGGCGCGCTGTATCTATGAGTGGAGCAGAATGAAAAATAGGGGCTCGATAACAATTGGAACGCTCAAGTTTTACGCGCGCCAGGACAACGAAAAGGCATATCTTAGCTATATGGCTCAGTACTCGAGCGAAAAGAATGTTTCTCTGTCAGAAAAGGGATTGGCCGACCTGATGGCATCAAATTGTCAGGGCGTTTTTGTGTACTGCAAAAAGAGATGGTTTGAATTTGTCGGCCACTTTTGGAGAGAGACTGACGAAGGAATTAATGTTATTCGAAAAATTGAGAGCGTCCTTGTTCCTCTTCTCAGGAAAATGCGAAGTAATATTCCAAAAACAGACGACGGCGATGAGTCTGAGGGTGGCAAAAAGATTGGCAAAATTCTTTCTCGGCTCGAAACGACAAGTTTCTCGCGCTGCGTATTGGAGTGGTGCAAGATTAGATTTCACGACCAAGACTTTCTCGACTCTCTTGACAAGAATAGATATCTCATCGGTTTCAAGAATGGAGTTTATGACTTGCAGCAAAATATCTTTAGAAACGGAGACCCGGCCGATTTGATTACCAATCATATGCCAATCGACTACAAAGAGTTTAGAGAGTCGGATGATGAAGTTGCCGAGGTCAAAAACTTCTTCGAAAAGATATTCCCCACTCCAAACATTAGAAGATACTTTCTTGATATCATGAGCGAGATATTCGTCGGTTATAATCATAGAAAGCATGTCTACTTTCTGACCGGCGAAGGAGACAATGGAAAGTCAATGACCCAAATGTTCTTTGAGAAAATGCTCGGAAAGTTGTCAATCAAGGCGCCGACAACAATCATCACAAGCAAGAAGCCGGCGATTGGAGCAGCAACTGAAGAACTTGCGCGGTCGGGTGGCGGGGTCCGTGCGATGTGGATGGAAGAGCCAAATGCAGACGAGGAAATTTCTCAAGGTATCCTCAAACATTTGTCCGGAAATGATAGCTTCTATACAAGAGGATTGTATCAAACAGGACGCGAAATAGAACCGATGTTCAAGATGTTTGTGATTTGCAATTCTCTGCCGCCTATGAAACATGGAGGTGACAAGGCAACTTGGAACAGAATTAGAGTTATCAAATTCGAATCAACTTTTTCGAACGAATGTCCAAAGACACCGGAAGAGCAATTGCTCAAGAAGAAGTTTCCAAAGGATAATACTCTCGACCAGCGCATTCCTCATTTGACACAGGCGCTTGCTTGGTTTCTTCTTGAACACCGCAAATTGCCGCGGATTGACGACCCGCCGGAGGTCTTGAATGCGACGAATGACTATAGAAGTACTAATGACATTTACGCTCAATTCGTTGGCGAGTGTTTTGTCGCAGAAGAAGGGTCAACCGTTCATGATTTGGTGGCGATTGATTACTTCAAGGAATTTCTGCGCTATAGTATCAACAAGCCACACTTTGCATTCCCTCCTGTGTCTGAATTTGGAAAGATTGTATCTAAGTATATAGGACAAATTGGAAGCGATAACAAGTGGAAGGATTATCGCATTCGAGTTCCACGAGCCGCGGCATTTGCAAACGACAAGAAGCAAGCTGAAGGCGCCGATGGAGCACAGGCAGCATTGGGAGAGATACCTGACGCACAAGAAATATATCAGTAGAGCTACGAGAACAAGTTTAAATAAACCCCATTTTTATCCCTATATTGACCAGAATTTTATAGTTGTTATGTAAGGTATACTTTCTTCTCTCATTTAAAAATACGCGCCGCGGCTATCACCGGTATTATTTTCCCACATTGCTGACGAAACTCAGTTGCATTGTAATTCAACCGGACCTTAACTTGACCAAGAATTTTTTCTATTGCAGAATAGGAATATTCATAATGTTTGACATATTATGAATGAAAAAGATGTATATTGGAAAAAGAGATTTTATTTATTGTAGTCGTTCAAGTTTAACAACCATTGTTTCAACTTCCATCAAAGGAAAATCCTTGAGCGCGATAATTTGGTCGGAATCGGGAACCGTGGGACAGTAGATAAATCCATATTGTTCGAGTTGTTGTTTCCAGCGCAAATACATATCTTCATTTGGAACAGAGATAATTGCAGTCTTTGATTTCATAACGAGACGATATTCTGCCTCATCTACTTCATCTTGCTCGATTGGCTCGGGTTGAGCAAAGACATAGTGTGCCTTGCAGAAGATTTTCTCGCGCGCCTTGTACGCATCTCTTGATGCATTGCAGAGTTCAAGGTAGGCGCCGCTTGACATATTATCCTTGTTATCGTCAATGACTTGTTGAACTCTCTCCATTTTTATATGTCTGAGACATATTCGTAAATCTTACTATCATTTTTTTCGATAGCTTAATTATTTGTTTTTGAAATAAATGCAAATCTTTATAAAGACACTTACAGGTAAAACTATTACTCTCGATGTCGAGCCAAGCGACTCAATCGAGGCCATCAAAAGCAAAATTCAGGATAAGGAGGGAATTCCTCCTGACCAACAAAGACTTATTTTTGCAGGCAAACAACTCGAGGACGGCCGAACTCTAGCCGATTATAATGTTCAAAAGGAAAGTACTCTTCATCTTGTTTTGCGTCTTTAGATATTGGATAATTTCTATTTTGTTCAAATTAGAAATTCTTTTCAAACCTGCAAAGTCTCCATAAGCAGGTAGACCGCGCACGCATACAAAATGCACCCTGCTATGTCATCATAGTTCAGATTATCAAAGAATAGCGTTTCTTCGGCGGCTCTTTCATCAGTAGGTAATTCGTAAAGATTGAGGTGAAAATCTCTTTCATAAGAGCGATTTATTGAATTTGAAATCGAGCGGTTTAAATCTTCATCGTAGACAGCGCGGCATTGGGGACATTTTCCCATCTTGAGAGAACAACTGAAACAGAACTTGAACGAACACGAGTTGCATCTTCTAAATTCGATGGTTTCTTCATAGCATATAGCACATTCCATTTACCCTTTGAAAAAAAGTTGTTAAAGCGAAGTAGTAAGAGCTATTATTCAAGGCCGAGAGCAGCAGCATTTTTGCGCTGATCCATTTCTCTCATGAATTCCAAATGTTTGAAGACAAACATTTCCAATCTTACTTGCAGCTCCGCGGGCAGATCCGAGATGTTAATATTAAGAATTGGAGATAGCTGAATAACTTTACGCGAATCATGCGTAATTTGGTAGTAGAGAATGAGCGCCGCGATTTTATGATGCCCGTCGCGGTCCAATTTGGCGACATTTTGAACGAGAGCTCTCTTCTCGTCCTTTGAGAGACTTTTCTTAGCCTCGCTGCTGAAAAGGTTGTCGTAGAGAGGAAAACAGAAGCTCATAATTTTGCTATATGAAAGAGGTTGAGTAATACGAACATCATTTTACAATCTTTGGCGGGCGAAAATTCGGAAAGAACTTTTGAAACGTTTTCGTCGAGAAACTTGAACTTCTGGAATAGGAATCGAGTATTCCTCTCGCCGACGATCCATATTCATAACCGCCGCCCTTTTTGTACTGGACTAGATTCATATCAATAACCATATTGAATCTGTCCCTGTAGTAGTCTAATATCTGATTGGTAAACAGTGATAATAGTTTTGGCTTAATTTTTTTCGACCTGGAAATATCTTTTATGCTTCCAAAGATGGGAATAAAATCGAGAACATTAATTTCAGGCGCGATGTTAAACTTTGAGAAATCAAAGTCAATAAACCCCAGAGAACCATCCTTTAGAAAAACGACGTTTTGAAGATGCATATCGCCGTGGAGCATTCCCAAAAGGTACTTCTTATCGAGAAGACACTTAAGCGCTGTTGCAAGCTCGCTTGGACTGCCGCCATTCAACAAAAAGGTTTCGACCGGCATACTAATAATATCCATTATCATAATGTACTGCACTCTAGACCGCCTCTCCACTTCTGCCTTGTAGAAAATCTGCGGCGCAATTCTAAATTTTGACAGTTTGTTCTGTACAAGAATGAAGCGGTCAATTGAAAAACTCGTCTCTCGAATTGCAAAAAGACGATCGGTTGGAACATCTACTATTTCAGTCACTGAACCCATTGCCCCTTGACCGAGCGTCTTTCCAAGACGAAGTCCAGTTAGAGGGCCGCCTCGGGGTTCTGAAAATACTTCTGAATTAATAATGGTACTTTTTGGATACAGCTTCTGAACAAACTCTTGAAAACCAGGCATTTTATAAAAATGATTTAAAGAAATTCAAAGAGCTAAGAAAGCATCTCAACAGCAAAATGTCATTCACAGAGTTTATTACCGATATCAATACCCTCAATGTCGACAACATTGTTTTCTCTCCTCCCAAGGAGACCCAAGGTTTCAAGAGAATTTATATCAACATCAAAGAAGGCTCTGACAAGAGCCCATTGTACATTGCGATGGGCTCTCGTTTCTGCTTTGGAGTTCAAGCATCAACTGGAATGCAGTCAGGCGGCGAAATTATTGGATATCAGATGCCTCTTGCAATGTATGACCAGGGAATGCCAACCGAAGAGCAAGTCAAGTTTCTAGATGCTTTTGAAAAGATTGCCAACAAGTGCGCAAAACATCTTGTTCAACCAGAGGTGAAGAAGGCCCTGAAGAAATTTAGTCTCTCGGAAGCTCAGTTCGTGGACAAGTTTACTCCAATGTGGTATAAGCGAGACGAAAATGGAGAAAGAGATACCTCGAAGGGTCCAATTCTTTATGCCAAGCTTCTGACTGAGAGAGATGACAAAGAACCTATTATCAGCACTCAGTTTGCAGACTCAAGAGGGTATCCAATTGAGCCAATGACCCTTATCGATAAGATGTTTAGAGTGGAAGGTTGTCTGCTGCAAATTCATTCCATTTTTATCGGAACAACTATCAAATTACAAGTCAAGGTAGTTGAAGTAGAGGTCGAACCAAGACAAAAGAGAAAGGCGCCGCTAATGCTGAAACGTAAACCTCAAACACCTATTGAGCCTGAGGAATTGGATGATGTCGAGAAATTTAAAGAAGAACCTATTCAGGAACCTATTGAAGAGGAGAAAATAGAAACGGATATTGTCAATGAAGAAATTCCGGAGATAACAAGTACGAAACTTCCTGTTTTCGAGGAAAAGCCGGCCATTCCTGCACAAGAAGAAATGAAGCGCGGCGCGCGAAGAAGATTACTTTAAACATTTACAATTTCAAATAAAATCATGAACAATTTCAAATGCAAAAATTCATTTGAACTTTCTCTATCATTCAATAAATGTCCGAATACTACGTAATTGGCGGGTTCAAGTCAATCTCGGCTTCTCCGACCGATATATGGGAACTAGAAGATACAAAGACCGGAGAAATATGTATCGCAAAGATATTCATATTGTCCTTTGTTACAGTTGAAAAAGCTGATTTGACGAAACGAAGAAAGGAAGTGCCAGAGACCGCAGAATTACTCATCGGTGAAACAAAAACCTATGGAATTCTAAAGAATAAAATTCTTGATAGCCCAAAGCTTCAAGGGAGAAACTTCGTGCCTTATATTACCCACTTTGAACTAACTTCTGAACAAATGATTAATACATTGATCGCCAACAAGCGTCGCCTCGGCTTGACTGACAATCAACTAATCAATAATCTGTGTGATAATACTAGGTCAATGCTTCTTCAAACAAGAGGCCGTAAAGCGATTAACGATAAATCTGCTTCAAATGCTTTAAACCCATTATGGAGAGCTGAAAAAGCTGTGTATGATTCGGGAAGCCTGTTTGTCGGCGATGTACAATATGGTTTCCTAGTGACCAAAAAGATTGAACAACTGACCTTATATGACTATATACAGGAAAAAGAGAAGTATGCTTCATCTTTGTGTCAAATTGTGTTCAAAATACTTGTTGCTATTCGATCCATGATAGAAATCGGCCTCAATCAGAATGACTTGCATTTTGGAAATATTCTCATGAATAAGAATTATAAGTATACTCCAGACGACTGCGCGAGCTATTGTGTATTTGTCGATGATTATATCACTATATTCGAAGGAACCGACCAGGACTATACGCCGCTTATCTTTGATTTCGACAGAAGCGCGACAGTAAGCCGTGATAATAGAGAACTCGGGAAATATGAGAAATATGGCAACTGTCCGAACTATGGCCACCACCGAGATTATATCAAGTTTATTTGCGGACTGTACAAGATTTGTGAAAATCATCGACACGCCGAAATTCGAGAACTGGCTCCCGAGATTCTTAACAGTCTTATACTTACAAATGACCTTCGGCAAAGGTTTAAGACTGAACCGACCTCTTGTTTCTTTACGGAAGGTCCGACCTCGATACAGTGCGACGAAAAATATGTAGAGAAAAATATGGCCTCAATGAGTGATGCCATGAAATTCTTTCGAGAAAAAGCTTTTGGGCGTCTCTACTGGGCAGAGATTGGTAAATCGTGGAACGCAATTAGTATAAAAGCGCACGTGGCTGCAATTTCCGCGGGCCTTGATGCTGATAGATACTTTGCCAGAAATCTTCAGTACATTAATGGTTCAATATCACAGAAGACAGTTATCAGGGGTCTAAAAGGGCCATTCAAAGGATACTTCGCAACTTGCCCTTGAGAGTTGAATATTTTCAATCTTGTTCAGATTGGAAAAGTGCTCCCGGCGGGAATTGAACCCGCGGCCTTGGGCTCATAAGACCCACGCTCTACCAAATTGAGCTACGAGAGCCGTAGCAATTTCTTCTAAATGTTATTTTGTTAAGTAGTTTATGCAAGAATTCCAAAGAACTCTGCTATTCGAACCAGCGTGCGAAGAGGGTTCAGTATACCAATTCTCATCGCGAACCAATTATTCGCGTCGAGGGCATTCCAACCAATCGTAGACAATACAAGTTCGGTGCACTTTCGAAGGGCCCGCGATTTTGGAATTGGCCAGTCAATATCGGACCCAAGAGAAGTGTTTTGACCACAGCATTGTTTCTTTAGAACGAACGAATCGTTCGCGGCGCGCAAATAGTAGCAGTCGATAGTAAGACTTTTGTACTTGTCTGGATGAAAATCAAAATCATTCCGCAGCTCTCTTATGAATTGCTGACTAATGAAGTAAGCATGTGTCGTCAAAACGCGCGCCTTGAATACATCCGGATGACGATACTCAAAGTTGATATCGTATATCATTCCGCCGAGAAACAATACATCCCAGTACTTTTTCAAAAGAAGGAACCACTTTATTCTCCTAACACTTTCTTTCCAATCGCTCAGAAAGACAACATCGTCTTCGAATATGAGAACTGGACCGGAATTGCCGCAATCGTGAATTATATGAATATGCGACCTCCAGCAGCCTCTTCTTCCACTGATTGGATCCGGATCAGGCCGGAAGTATTCGACGCGCGGCAAAAGACCAACTCGTTCGAACTCGGCCCGAGAGGCTTGAAAACGGTCTTCTCTTGTTTTGAGAGAAATACAATAAACCTTGACATTCAAATCATCAAGAAACGTCCAAGTATCCATTTACTAGGTTCATGTTCTCTTTTAAATACAACCGACTTTTTCATAATAGTAAATGAAGTGTTCAGAATGCGGTTCAACTGTGAGAATTACAACCCAACCTTGTAAATGCGACAAAATATTCTGCGCGCGGCACTCTTTTCGAACTAATCATAATTGTTCGTTTGATTTCAGGGCTGCAAACAAACGAGAGCTTTCCGAGCGTCTCAAACCCGCCGCGCGAAAGAGAGATACATTATGGTAAGAAAAAGTGATTTCCGTTTCGCCGCTCTACAACAAATTATATCAAAAATGGAAGTTGTTAGATGCATCATCTGTCTCGAGGAAGGAGTTGTTAAAGGTTTCGTCTGCGACTGTAGAAAAAGGACGCCCCAAAGCGAGAGTATATGTGTCAATTGTGAACTCTCCATCGAGAATGCTAAATGCCCTTTATGTAGAAAAGATTATCCTCCTGTGTTTGTGAGATACGCATTATCCGAGTGCAAGGAAAAGTACGAAGACCGCTTTCGCGAGATGGCTGCCGCAGAAAACAAAGTATCTCAGCTCGGCGACGTTTTCTTTAGAATTATGCTAAAGAATAGGTTCGAACTTCAGCTGGCAAATCTTATTTTTGGATTGATTGAAGATAAGACAATTCTTCAAAGAAGCATTCTCAATAGCATTGAAGATTATGTGTTTGTCGAGTTGCTCAATTCTCGCGATCCCAACGTTGAACTTATAGAGGCGGCAGCAGATATCTATGATTGGATTGTGAAGTATGGCGCGGTCGATATAGTATCAAGAATAGATGATATTATTCAAGATACCGTCGAGATGAGAAGCTCTCTGACAAGAGAACGACAGAAACATCTCACCTCAAAGTATCCAACCTATGCGCCGCGATTTTTCCGTCGCAATTTGAAAACCAAACACAGATAAGGGCGAGAGTTATTTTTGAATAAAAAGGGATTTCTATTTTAAGTTGTATCGTGGGTGTATTATTCTCAGTTCATTGAAAAGTTTCCCTATAGATTTTGACGCCGGTTTCTTATTCGCATGCCAGTTTAAGAAACAGTTCGTTCACGTCAATAAAGAATGGCATTGAGTTACTCTGGAATAACATCATATGGAAAGGTATCACTTCCGAGCGTTGATTCTTGGGGAACAAATAATAATATCCTTAAAGACCCGCCCAAATCTATCACGACGCGAAGAATTGATAAAGTGTCTGAAAACTCCTTTATTGTCGCCGAGATTGACGGGTCTTCTGACCGCGCAGCAGAGGCGATCCTGGCATATCCGCGCGGCATTAATCCGATGGTCGGCGTATCGTACACTGATAATAATGGAGGAGTAGGTAGAGGACAAGCGCTTCTATATGGTCAGCGATATGGAAAACTTCCCTATCGTGTCGCCGACCACGGTGCATTTCGCGCTCCAATTTTGCGCCCATTTGACCTCTATCCCCTTTCAAGATTACCGCGTAATGTAACGAAGATTGACCCAATTGTAAGCCGGCCTGATTTCAGCAAAAAGATTACTTGTAAACCGGAAGCGCGCGCCTTGACTGACCAGCGACCGCGCTTCAACTACACTTCGACGGCATCATATAAAGTCGAACATGCGGCCGAAATTAACACTACAAAGAATATCAAAGACAAAGTTATGTATTCGGTTGAAGGCTCACAGCAATTTCCGCGCGCAAATGAACAGCATGTCAAGTATACCGCGCCGCACATAAAGGATAATCTTCAGGGTTCTTTTGAATCGAATACTTCTACAATTCAAAGGAAATTTGCTCTTCCTAAAAAGGGAGTTGCTAATATAAAGGATAAAGTTCAACCGCAAGCCTCATTTGCCGGCTCTCAGACAACTCGGGCCCGCAAGTTTGTCGCGCCTTCAACAATAACAAACATCAAAGATACTCTCCGAACATCTGCCGACACGAATATTCGCGGCGCCGGTCTTCAGAAGCGCACTGACCCGAACTATAACACTCACGCGCGCGCAGAACGTGTTCGTACTGAGGCTACTACAAATAAAACGGGAAATACGCGACATAATAATATGCATTCACACCTTTCTTCTTCTACAACTCATGATACAACCCTCCGCGCATCAGCTCAAAGTGCGATCTCAAGACAAAGTGCCGGCGGGGTCGGCCAACATGATATGTCGCGAGACCTGTCAACTCTGTACAAAATTCAATCTCGCGGAGCAATTGTTCTCCCTGATAATACGAACATGGGATATAAGCCGTCAATGGACAGAGAAAATCTCGGCGCGCGTACAAGAGACAGACTTATTCCCGTCGCGCGTACTTGATGATGCATCAACTCTCCATTTAATCATATACAACTTGGTATTAAAGACCATGAAAACGCGCTCAATGACACAGAGTGCTTCTCTCAAACCTCCTTCAGAAGAACAACAAACAATCTTGAAATATGTTGAACAAGGATATAATGTTAAAGTTGACGCAGTCGCAGGCTCCGGTAAAACGACGACTTGTCTTCATATTGCGCGCGAAAATCCTAATAAGCAGGTATGTCAGCTAACGTATAATGCAAGTCTAAAGCTTGAAACTAGACAGAGAGTTGACGAACTTGGGCTAAAAAACATGAAGGTGTACAGCTATCATGCGTTCTGTACAAATTATATCAACAGATCGGGCTATACAGATGTCAATCTTGAACGTATTGTGAATGCTGACAATATTATCTTTCGAGAGCCCTTTTCATGTGATATTCTCATCATTGACGAGGCGCAAGATATGAACCTTCTCTTTTACAAGCTCGTCGTTCGCATTTTAAAACTTCTTCCCAATTTTCCTCAAATCATCGTTATGGGAGATAGAAAGCAATCCATATTTGCTTTTAGAGAAGCCGATAGTCGCTTTCTAACTCTCGCAGCGGACATTTATCGCATTGATATGAAAGAGGCGCGCCTAAGTACGAGCTACAGAATAACAGACACTATGGCTGATTTTATCAACGAGTGTTGTCGCGGCGCCCTACCGATGAACTCCGTTCGCAAAGGAGTAAAACCAAAGTACGTTGTTTGCAACCCGCGCAGTGAATTGCTTTTTCATTTAGTCATGAGATTGAAAAGAGAACAAGGATATAGAGATGATGAAATATTTATTCTGTCTCCTTCAGTAAAACCTTCTTCGACGGGAAAACTCAATTCTGCTAGAATTTTAGCCAATCGCTTAACGCAAGCCGGCGTCAAAGTGTTTGTTTCCATTGGAGAAAACGACCCGATGGAGGCTGATGTACTTGCAGGAAAGCTTGTTGTTAGTACTTTTCATCAATCTAAAGGTTTGGAGCGGCCTGTTGCAATCGTGTTGGGGTTTGATGATAGCTATTTTGAGTTCTATGATAAAAACAACAAGGATATCAGCTCGATATGCAATCCTCTCTATGTTGCAATTACTCGCGCGCAAAAGGAACTTATACTTGTTCACGACTTTCGGCGCGACTTTCTTCCCTTTCTTGATGAGAATAGAATTGACGACTTTGTCGATGTGATTTGGGAAGAAGGCGTTGAATGTTTGATGCCTTCTGGTGTTCGAATTTTCCGTCAAAAGAGCGAGTTCAGCGTTTCTGAACTTTTTTCTTTCCTAAGTACTAAACTTCTTGTATCATTAATGGACATGATTGAGGTATACGAGCTCGACGTCCCTGAAACTGAAAAGAAAGAAGATAATTTCAAAGTCCCGCCAAAAGTCAAAAACGGCGCATTAGTTGAAGCCGTATCCGAAATCAATGGAACAGCAATTCCCGCGTACTTTGAATATTCAATCTCTGGAAAAATATCGCTGATTGATAGAGATTGTCAGTCAAATCCAAAAGTAATGAGAGAGAAGTATAGCTCTGTAAAAAAATCTTTTCTCAAATGGGCCACCGAATATATCTGTGAAACGACCGGATATGTGTTCAAAAAGTACCAGATTAAAGAGTTTGACTGGATAAGTGCGCGCACTCTATCCGAGACAAGCAGAAGAATAAAAAAGGTCGTGGGTAATGTTGATAGCTCTAGTCTTAGATTTGAAAAGAGGATTGAAGCTGTCATTGACGATTTCAAGATTTATGGTTCGTATGATATGTATAATTCCGCTGAAAAGGATTTGTGGGAATTTAAACTTGTACGAGAAGTTAGTATTGAGCACTTTTTACAAGTACTTGTTTACAAGTGGATTTTGGAACACAACGACGAAGATGTCGAGCGCGCGTTTCTTTTTAATATATATGATTCGCGCTTATTCGAGATAAACTGTTCGCGGACGGAAGAGATAATTCGTCTCCTGATTAACAACAAAATCAATCCTCGAACTCGCGACTTGTCAGAAGCCGATTTTCTCAAAGACTGCCGCGGCGTTTTAGAAACATTTGAATAATTTCAGTTCTGAATTAGAAATGAAATCTAATCTTAAGAATACTTTTTGTTGATTAAATGAATACTCTTATCAACATTGGAGGCGACCCGAATGACCCTCATTACCGATATAAGCGCCAGCGCATCGAGCTCGAGCGTGTCAGCAAGTGCGGTGGCATGTTTCGTATCAGGAATATTGCTCAGATTATCAGACAGCTCAAGACAAACGAGCAGTTCAAAGAAACTCTTTACAAAAAGTTTCAAAAACAGCTCGGCATTGTTATCGACAAGAATGGTTTCTTCAAAGGGAATGTGTCCATTGAAAAACTTGAAGAAATTCTGGAAGAACAAATACGAAAATTTTTACTATGCCCGAGATGTAGTCTTCCCGAGTGGAACGGGCGTAATTGCCGGGCATGTGGATATGTACCTCTCATTGAATCAGAGACTAAGGAGAGTAAGAATAAACCCAAAGTTTCGCGCGCCGTCTGTTATGAACAAGCGCGCGCGGTTGATGCGGTCAAAGTATTGTACAGTTTCTTTCCTAGAACTAAAGAGATAGAAGCGGACATTAATAATTTCTGGTCTATACCAGAGAATAATGCAGAGCTACATGATAAATGGAGACTTTACATTGAAAATAAATATTCAATTGAACCCTAGAAAAATTCTGATTGCAGCAGATGTTGCCGCGCGAATTGTCAGAGTATTTGATATGCCGCGCACACTGTCAGATACATCCTGTATCCCCGCGGATACGAGATCTATCAACTCTCTTCGAGAAATTGGAGTAATACGGCGCGAAAGAAAGTTCGTATGCGCTCTAAATCTGCATCGCGCCCTTTCAAAGTCAAATTCTCCCAAGTCAATAAATACAGAGACGGTCGAACCGCTAATATCTCGTCTTGCATTTTCAATAAGCGAAACTAGCTTGCTGATACTGACAATACTTTCGTGTGCTTCTTCAGCATATTCTCTAATAAGAGTAGACATTAGTGTTTCTCCGTATTCAGAGCGGCCGCCGATTGCAGTCAATTCGCTTCTTCTTGAAACACCAAATATAAACCTTTTTTCACCCGTATCAATTGTGTTATACATGAAAATAATATGACCTGACGAAAAGGTTCTACTGTCCAACATTTGTTTTATTATTACTCGGTCGCAATTAACTTGGAATGGAGCGCCTTAACGGCGACTGTTTCTTCTGGGGTCAGCTTGTAGGGTCCTCCGCAGGCAAGAATTCCCTCTAATATGTTTTTGACTTTACATCTAGTGATAAATTGTCTCTCTCCTGTTTTGCCAATAGATTGAGTCGTATCTTGAAAGCAAATATTAGAGAGATAATAGTCCGCCTCATCGATTGGTTCAATCATGCTTTGTGCCATTTCTGAAAGGCGCCGTTCAGAAGGTCCTCCTTTTGTCATTATCCAAAGCTGTTGAAGCATATAGAGCCTAAAAAGCGCGCCCTTGACAGTCGGAGCGGAGTAGATACAGGAGAGTTTTCCCATATGGTTGTATTCCAGACTTTTGACTTCTTCAAATGACCACACGCGACTATCGGCGCAAATTGCATCGTAAAGTACAAGAGGATCTTTGAAGGGAATATTTCCCTTCTTAGAGAAAGTAATGTGCGCGAACGGGTGTGCTTCTCTCAGAAATGTAGTTAGGCCATAAAAGTTCTTCGCTCCTTCGTAATACTCTTTGCATCCCGACAAAACTTGATTGAAAATTTTTGTTAGTGTTTCTTTCTGCACGTCGGTTAATCTCTGAAAGTTAATCACTTCGTTGGCGCTTGATATAAGAAGACAAATACAATCTGAGAATGACTGGTCAACATTTGTACGGCTTCTTTCAAAATCCATAAGAATAGGAATGCGTCTAGACTTCACGCGAACAATTCTGCCGCCGGAGCAGAGATAGTCATAGCATACATCTGAACATTCTTCGTACAGCTGAATGTTCCAAGGACAGGCGTCATTATGAACGAACTTGTACTTTTGATGCGCGGCCGCGAATACAAGAGAAAGTGTTTTCAGCATGCACAACCATTCGTTGAATATAAACTCTCGACTTCGAACGTAGTCGCTCAATGTCTTTCCTGGTATGTATTCGACGACTAGAGAATTGTCTCTCGGAAGGTAATCGAATGTATAAGCAAAATTGGGGATTTCTCTGAGCATATCATTGACAATTAGCGCGCCCATTACGTATTCGTGAACAAGTCCCGCGCTTTCGGCGCCCTTCTTTCGTTTAATAAGAGTTCCTTCATCAGTCATTTCGATACGAGTGCGATTATTTGAGCATATCAATCCAGGCTTTGTTTGGCGGCGTGCATTAACAATATTCAAAATACATCTCGTTTCGCTGATTACTGGAGATGCAACTTTGAAACAAGTAATTGGATTCAGCTGTATATACCTAAGGGTCTCTTCTGCCTTGCAAAATACTTGTGTCCTCTCGGGAATAAAAGGGCTCATTCCGCTCGGTGTATTACTTTTAGCGAGAGAAATCAACATTTCGTGCAGATAAGTTAAACACCCAGCCTTTGAAAGATATTTTACATAGAATGCGCGCGCGTTCTGTGCAATCTCGCGGCAAGCGGCATCATTGTTTCGGCACCACAAAATCTTCTCATCGAGGTCCGAAAGGTCGGCCTTGACGGGAACGTAGTGTGTCATCGGCTCTAACTTCTTTTCGAACCAAAGTCTATATTCATCGCCTACAAGTAGAATTACACTTTGATAGGAAAGTTCTCTGCTGAGCCTAAAGCCGCGCACATGACCTGACACGTGAATAATATATTTGTATCGGCTTTGCTGTTCTGGTGTAAGAAACCTGCCGCACTGTTGCTTTGTCTGTTTCAATAGCGCGCCGTCAACGAGTTGATACCTGTCGCTATAGCTGGTAATTGCAGCATCGATGAATTCATGCCCTTTTGCAAACTCGCAGAGCCGAATGCGCGTATTGTCTAAACCAATTCCTTTTCCCGTAGAACTTCCCCTAAAGACTGCTTGTTCCTTTTTCATGGACCAAGAAAGACACACTTTGTCTCTCTCTTCTGTAGACATTGCCGTCCGTTTCGTCGACATGAAGTATCGAGGGGGATTTTGAAGCGATCGGACGCGCGACCAATCTTCGGGAGTTGGAATGGCCCAGTCTGCGAACCCTTCTTTTTCCACCATTGAAAGAATAGGTGTATGAAACACGCCCGGCGCGCCATTTGCTGGATATTGGTCTCCAAAAATGGCTTCATAAGGCTCGGTTCTATTCAGCTTTAAGATAGGAAAGTCGCGCCGATTAACAAAAAAGTCTACGTCGGGAACCTTATATAATCTACAGAGTTCTTCGAACATGTCTTTGATTGCCGCGTGCCCTGTATCCCCCTCAGCTAGGGGATTTTCATATCGGACAAGATAATTATTTGCATACCATCGGTGAACAGGGAGAATGCGCGTCGTGCTCTGAAGTTCTTGCGGCAAAGGCATTTTAACTCTATCGTGCCAATCATTGATAAAATGAGCATTACTGAAGGGAAGAAATCGCACAAGTTTTCCGGCGCGAATTTGAATTAAAATTCCCTTTTTGAACTTGTTGAATATGTAGTAAAAAGTATCCATTCTAATTTGAGAATCGAATGAGATGTCTTTTCTCTCGGTAAAATTCCATACCTGCGCCTCTTCTTTGTCAGAGACTTGAGATGGAATGTTTGATGCCGATTCGTAAATCTGAAATGTTTCAAACTGGTCAGGGTCTCCTGCAGTGAAGTGTATCTGATTGAACCCCAAGCTCTTATATCTGTCGTTCGAAACTCTGCGCTGCGATGGATACATTGTTGGCTTTTCAAAAATATCGGGATAAGTTTGACTAACGGACATGTTTTTCTTATGGTTTGTTTCCAATTAAGACCTAATCAATTCAATTTACTCTGAATTCCTAACATAGATTGAGAGAGATCCTAATGATCCAATGTTAGTAATGAGACGGAATGGAAGACCCTCTTTGAATGAGAATGAAATTGACGACCCGAAGCTCGCTATTTTGTTGAGCTTTACAAAGTCATCCAGACGATACTGTTCCGAGAAGCTCGTTTCCATATTGCCCGAGCCATATGCTGTTTCTCTTCTAATTATACCTTCTAGTACCGTGGAAAATACTATACTTTCAGAGTTGCCGCGGATAGATACTGTCTTTGACACCGAACTCAGCTCTTTCCACATTTTGTTGAATTTGCTCGAACAACCCTCTACTTGTCCGTCATACCCTTCGGGCAGGTCTGTTTCTATATTCTGAACCTTTTCAAGAACGACCGAGCCCATGTCAATATACTCTTTTTCCTTCGGCGTCATTGTGATGACGAGATGTTCTGGGTCATCTTTGAATATTTCCAGCCTAATCGAATCCTTCTTCTTTATCGACGATATTACCTTGTGAAGGTGGAGAATACTAACGCCGCAAAAAATTCTCTCTTTTGCCAAATAGAATTCATCGAAATCGCCGGCTCGAAGGAGTAAATCAAACAGCATTGTTCCAATTGCATTGGTCATTCGAGAAGAAATTCCATCTTCGGTTATCGTAAAGATAAAACTTGAGAACGATGCCTGATACAGGTCGCATAACACCTTGAATAAGAACCCCCCGGTTGAAGTGGCGCAAAAGATTGTGTTTGACATTTGTCGGCCTCCTCCGTAATTAAGTATTTTCATAAAGATAAATGAACAGCGAAAAGTGTAAACAATTCTTTCAAAAGCAAGATGTCAATCCTCTGACAAAGAGAAAAATTACCATTAATGGACCGACGCACAAAAAGTTGACAAAAGAATGTGAAGCAATTGTAAGAGCAGCACCGAGGCGTACAACTCCTCCGCGCGTTCCAACTCCAGTTAGAAAAAGTCCAACACCGAGGCGTACAACTCCTCCGCGCGTTCCAACTCCAGTTAGAAAAAGTCCAACACCGAGGCGTACAACTCCTCCGCACGTTCCAACTCCTCTAATACCAAGTCCTTCTCCTTATGCGCCTTCCCCTGCTCGCGAGCCTTCTCCAAAAAGAATACCTTCAGCGAGGGCTCACCTTATTAAAACTCCAATTTATACTCATTCGCCTGTCGAAATGCCAACTCCAAAAAGAAAGACCCCCACACCAGTAAAACCACAGGTTAAGAAAACTTTAAAGAAAGCGTTTAAGAAGTCTCCGATTCGAATGCCAACTCCTCCTAAACGTCGAACGCCAACACCTGATATATTGCCGACTATTACCCCATCTCCGCGCTCTTCTCGCGGTTGGCATATGGATAAACCATTTTCTCCTTCTCCAAGCCCTTCTGCAAAGGGACGGCGGTTCAAATATACGCCTGTTCCAAAGATGCGCCAAAACACGCCGCCGCCTTCAAAGAACCCAAGAATTAGAATGATGGGCGTTGAAAAGACAGAAGATGCCCTAAGAAAAACCCTAGATGAAACTAATAGAAAAGACTTGGACAGCGAAACTTATAGAAAGCTGACTTTAATGCTTGTAAAGGACAAAAGTACAAGAGATTATCTCTCTGCTTTCATGCCCGTCAATGCCTTTGTCAAAAACGTTAAACAGCCATCCCCTCCAGTTGATGTTATTGGAGAATTCGTCACGGAAATAACATTCATACTCGATACAAATCTAACTGTTCATGAAGGAGGAATAACGAGACAGGCAATGCTCGGAGAAGTAGTTAGTACTGTCAACCTGACGGACTCCGTGGAGCTGGTTGATTTTTTGAAAGAAGAGAAAGAAATTAGCTATAGCGTTGTCAAAACGGCGGGCGTCTTTTGGAATATTCTTCATAAGCTGCAGAATTATCAGGTATATATAGGGTTTGCTACAGGTCTAAATCCCCAGATTAATGGAATTGAGCTTGAGTGGTTCATTCCATTTATGTTTAGCAATAAGGAAGTTCGGTTTATATTTGTGCTTGTTGACCGAGATTATTCAATCGATAATTTATGGAAAAATTTGACTGACACCTATCACTTCAATACTACTATAAATATAAGTGAAATAGAAGAGTACAAATCTCTTTCGATATTCGTTTAACGTCCAGGGCTTCTTTTTTTGTCAATACATAAATGGAAGACGAAAAGCGAATACAATTTCCAAAGCCTCGCCCAAGACCAAAAGCCGGGCACGCGAGCGATAGAGATATCTACTCGTATGAGGAATCAGACATTTTTAGAAACGTTCCTAAGGGCCGCGCAAAAACACCTCAGTGGGAAACCCTACCGATGCCGCGCGCGAAAGTTCGACCGCCTCTGAAATCTATTCTTGCTGGACGAATGTCTCAAATCGATAAAGATATCTACTCATATGAGGAATCAGACATCTTTAGGAACGTTCCTAAGGGCCGCGCGAAAACACCCCAGTGGAAAGTAATGCCTCAAAAAAGAAGACCTCTTCCTGATAGCAAAGACCCTGAACCGCAAAAGTCGTCAAACCCGCGGCTCGGAGTTCTTGGTGTCGAGCGTCCAGATGTGAGCCGCGGGCGAAAGAAATTATCGAAAAATGTGAATAAAGAAAAGGTACTAAAAAGGATTTTTGACCCGGATATTAGGGATTATGTCGCCTCTTTGGTACCTATGAATTCTTTTGTTCCCGACGAAGAAGAAAAAATAGACAATATCTATGTAAACAAATTTGTGGAAATATGTTTCGGCGATTTGGTCCCCAAGCCGAATAAGGTATTCCTAATTGGCCAGCTGACTAAAAATCAAAGGCTTGGAACCCTTTTGAGAAAAGGAGAAGAAAATATCAAAACTAACATTGTAATATTCTATCATACATTTTGGAGCATTCTAAGAGATCCTTCTAACCCGAGAAAACTGGCATTTGGAAACTCAAAAAGCAATGCTCTCATAAAAGGAATCAACGATATTCGTATTTTTGTCGGAATTGCAATTGGACCGCGCCCTCAGATTTACGGCATCGAAATCGAGTGGTTCATACCCTTTCTGTTTGCCAAAACGCGCGCCAAACGAATTTTTATTCTTGTGGAAAAGGATTATAAAGTAAAGAACTTGTACTGCAATTTGTTGAAAATGGAAAAGAGCCAGATTGATGTTGAGATACGTAGTTTCGATATGTACAAGGCTATCCTGATTAACAAGAGTTAATGAAAGGTTAGCGCGCGATAAATGTCGAGCAGCATACTTCCGCCGGATAAGAATATGACCTGTATAATACCATTTGCACTAGCCGACCGAGTGTATATCAGGACTGGGACGCACGGAGATGGGTCCTGCTTTCTTCACGCTTACCTAAAGGCAATTCGGCCGCAGTACAAATATGCTTCATATGAAGACAGACTAGCCTACGTGAATAGACTTAGAGAAAAGCTTGCCAGCGCCGTGTCAAATGAAACTCTGTCCGAACTCGGAAACAGAGAGCCGCGACGCATTCTGTTCTTTGCCGAACTAGGAAAAATTATCGACGATGGATTTCCAAAGGACGAGCGCGGCTCTCTTCTCAATCAATTGGTCGACATACGCTCTATATTTCAAGAAACAACAGGTGCCAAGGGAAACTTTTATCGGGCGTTTATTGACAAAATTCACGAAACAGCGCGCTCGAAAATCGGCCAAAAGTATTCAAAGTTGGAAAAGTATGTCATTGAATGGTGTCATGAAATCTTTGGTATTGCAAATGAAGCCGTTCTTAAAAACTATAAAGAGAAACTTTTGCATGACCAAGTCGACAGCATGTCAATCGAATTCATTTCGCGGCGCGTCGAGTGCAATTTTCTCTTTCTCAGAGAAGTTGACGGAAAAATCGAGGTTTATCCATTTCTTACGCAAGTTTTTCAATCATGGCCGTTTGTTGTTCTCTTGTGGACAGATGAGTGTCATTACGAGGTGATAGGAGAAATGCGGCCCGATAGAACGGTCAAGAGAAAGTTCGGACTAGCAGACGACTTGATTCAAAATATTCTCCGTCTTGCGCCGAATTAGTTTTAGATATATAAATGCTCGGCGACGAAGATTTTGCGCCGATAATATTTATGTATCTACATCAATTCAAATTAGCTGAAGTTCACCTCGAATTCCTCGCCAAGCGCAGACGCAAGGATATGGATTGGATACTGTTTAAAAAGTATCTAAGAATTCGTGCGGCATCACGCGAAGCGGCGCACTCGTCCTCGGCGGCTCTTTTCGGCGCGCGCGCGACTAATTTGAGAACTTGAAAGTTCATTGAAAGTAGTTGGTGTGCGCGCGGTTATTCTTCGCGTCGGCCGATAGATGTCGGACTTGTATTTATATCCAACTTCGCCGCGCTGATTTCTCCACTCCTCTGCAAACCAGCGAGATAAACCCGTGTTTGGAACTCGTTCGCCGATATATGGAGATGCGCGCGCGCCATACTTTTCAGCAAAGGCCGACTTGTATGTCTTGACAAGAATTCCAGAGCGATAGGCAGAGTGTTTTGGAATACGCATGTAAATATCTTCTTTGACGCGCGCGTATAGTGCGGGATCAGATGGTTCAGGCATTTATTAGAGGCAGTTTAAAACTTTCCTTTAGTTTCCCTTAATAAATGATACTATCTGAATTGTTGATGATAATAGTAGGATGTCTTTTACTTATAACTGTTTCTATTCTACTAGTTCTCTATCTCAAAAAGAAAGATGTAAAACCAACGCCTCAAGGCTCAAATCCCGCCTCTGTTTCTGGAAAGGAAACTAGCCCGGGCGGAGGATCTGGTCCAGGAGGAGGATCAAGTCCAGGCGGAGGAAGTCAAGGCGCAGTTTCTGAATTTGTGTCAAAGTTTCCTCCTGGAATAAAAAACTCTCTTCTTATATTAAACTCAACTAATGATGAGATGAAAGCATTTCTCTCTCCAGATCTTGCATTCTACAGTCCTAAAAAAGACGGTATTACAAAACCAGAAAATAATCAAGATTATCTTGATTATTGGAATAAATGTGAAGCACAGTTTGCCATATATTCACCCAATAATGGAGATTGGAACAGCAACCCCGGAGTTAAAAACTATTACCAAACACTCGGAGCCGGCCAATGTTGGGTAATTACGCTCCCTACAGATGACCAAGGTAACCCCGTTACATGTAATGGTTATACTGATTCCGGGTCAGGCGATAAATGCACTGGAATAACAATTTGGGTAGAAAACAAAAATCAGCGCGAGTATGATGATAAACAAATATATCGTATTCCAAATACATCAATTATCGAGGCAAATTTTGTACCAGGTAATGACCAATATGTAAACTATGACTTTAGCGCGGTTGACGGAATTAACTTTACGGCTCATATTTTTTGCGGGAAAAATAATTCGTCTTCTTCACCAGATGCTATAAAGAAATGCGAAGGAGTGAGTTATGACACGTGTCCACGAAAAGTTGGTATTGACGCTGGCACTGATGCATCTTTTGTCAATTGTTATGCTCCAAAACATTATAAAAGTAAGAACTTAACATGCACAGAAGCCCTTGATAATGACTGTTATGGATGCGGTGAAAAACAAGGAGGAAATACTCTTAAAGCAAAATGTCAATGCCATAAGGTTTGGGACCCAAGCACTGGAGATGCAGCTGCCTCAGAGTGGAGACAATATCTGAAAGATTGTAAAACATATGTGTGGGCGTATGATGAACAATTTCTCACAGACCCATCTATCGATTGCGATACAGGTAATATTACATTCTCTACTAATCCAAGCAGTCTTCAAGTAGTTCCAAATGAGCCCGGCATAAATTTATATATTGACATTCTGAGTGTATTTGGCCAGAAGAAGTAATTCATTTCGCGCGCCATTTAATTATTTCTCTTTCAAATAAACCAATGAATATTTCAAAGTCCGTTCTTACTTCCGACGAGCCCGACCGTTTTGTCTTGTTTCCGATCAATCACAAGCCTCTGTGGGACATGTACGAAGAGCAGCGCGCGGCCTTTTGGTGGGACACCGATGTTGCGTTTAGCGCTCAAGACGAGAAAGACTGGGAATCTCTGAGCGACGGCGAACGATACTTTATGGAAAATATTCTGGCCTTCTTTGCAAGCGCCGACGGAGTTGTTATGGAAAACATTGCCGAGCGGCTCTTGAGCGAAATTAAACTCCCAGAGGCGCGCGCTTTTCTCACTATTCAACTAATGATAGAACTCAATCATTCCATTGTCTATGCTAAACTTCTTGACGGGTATGTGCGCAATGCGGCGCGCAAGACAGAACTTTTGCGCGCGAACCAAAACATACCAATTGTGAAAGCAAAAACGGACTGGGCTCTCAAATGGATTTCTTCGCCCGCCGCGACCCTTGCCGAGCGCCTTGTAGCATATGCCTGTGTTGAGGGAATACACTTTCAGGGCGAATTTTGCGCCATCTTTTGGATGAAAGAAAAACGCAAGCTCGGCGCGCTGACGTTCGCAAACTACCTTATCTCTAGAGATGAATATATTCACCTGAAAAATGGATGTCTCTGGTATAGGTCTTACATACCAGAGAATGAAAAATTATCCCAAGATAAACTCGCAGAGATTATCCGGGAAGCCGTTGATATTGAAAAGAACTTTATCAACGGCGCGCTTGACTGCGGTCTTCTTGGAATGAATAGAGAACTTATGGGCGAGTATATTGAACACGTTGCCAATATGGTTTGTTCCATGCTCGGACATTCCTCAGTCTTTCCTTCCGCGCGAAATCCCTTTCCGTTTATGGACAGGCTCGCCTTTGATGTGAAGGAAAATTTCTTCGAGACGCGCGTTAGTTCCTACAAGATGCCCAAAACAACAGAAGTTCATTCGACAGACGACCTCGAATTTGACTCATCTTTTTGAATATTTTGGATTTCAAATGTATTGGTTGCCATTAGTATATCATCATTTGTAATTCTCTTACTAGCCATCATTAGATGAAGAGACAATAACTCTTTGTTATATTCGTGTTCCGCTCCACTCCGGCGCGCATATCTATAGATTAGGGCATTTTTCGCGCTCTGTTTACGAATGTCTTTCCATGAGCGACAGGGTTCAGGTATAAAGAACTTTTCTCTTACAAATTTCTCAACTATAGAACAGTCATTTAGGGGCGCGCTATCTAACCCGAGCGAAATAAATCCATTTTGAATTCTTGACAAAAATGGAGCGTCGCCGATAGCAATTCTCTCCACGATTAGTCTTACTATACCCTCTACATCCTTCTTGTGTAAGAGAAGATTTGGGTAAAGAATTTCTACATCCATTCTCTTTAAGTATAAGACGTGTTCGATTAAGGCGACATGACCAAAACGACTTAAAGGACACCATCTTGACATAAAATGTCCACCGTTCCACAAATTGCAACCCCCGCCGCCAAGGCACCCAAAGCAAGACAGTCAAAGGCAAAGTCCAAGGCTCCGGTCGCAGAACCAGTCGAAGTCGCTTCAAGCGAGGCGCCTGCCGAACAGGTCGCCGTTGTTGAAGAAGTTCCGGCCGCAAAGCCAAAGCGCGTTTCTAGGCCCAAAAAGGAGAAGGTCGTTGCACCCTCTGAAGAAAAAGACGCTTCGGAAACAAAGACCGAAGATGAATCCGAAGGGGAAAAGGGAGGAAAGCGCGCCAAGAAGAAACGTATCTCTAAGCAAATCGTCGACGAGGTTGACGGCCTTCTTCAAACATTGCAGAAGGACTTGTCCGGCGGAAAGCTCGATAAGCACGGAGAGAAGACTGTGAGACGTTATGCTAAAGAACTGACAAAAATTCATCAAAAGGCACAGAAAATTCAAAAGAAGCCGCAAGTTGCTGTTCCTGGAGAGGTAAAGAGTTCCCAGTCCGGCTTCTCGAAGCCGTATCAAATCTCGGATGAACTTGCTCAGTTTGCGGGATGGGAACCAGGAACCCAAAAGAGCCGCGTTGAGATTAATAATTACCTGTGCGCTTATATTAAGGAAAATGGTCTTCAGGCCACCGAAGATAAGAGAGTAATTGTTCCAAATGAAGAACTCAAGAAGTTGCTTAAATATGAAGAAGAGACGCATGGTCGTCTCGACTTTGCACAGATGCAAAAGTTTATTAGTAATTTGGTCGTAAAGCAATGAATAAGCGTCTAGTTTTCTATTTTAGACTAAAATAGAAGTCAATCACTGCAAAAGTATGGGCTGCTTTTTGAGAAGCTTGACCTTGTCAACAAAAGCAGAAGGAAGGTTAGCCGAGCAACACAGAAATTGCGCGACGTCAGTTTCCGTATATTCTTCTCTCTCAATTACATGGTTAAAATACTCAAGCTGGGAATGACGCGCGCTCCAGAGCAATTTGTTTGGGACTAAATGTCCGCCTGAAAACAGAAATCCGCTGTTATTGACAATGGGTCGATTATCCGGAAAAGACTTGTAATCCTCGGCTGACAAAAGTATACAGTCAAATTCTACGTTGAATGAAACAACTTCTTTATCCTTCGGCTCTATTTTGAACTCGCAATAGGGCGCGGCAATAAGCGGTAGCATTAGACCTGCGTCAACCGGAAGTGTGTAGCCATCATTGACGCGAAGAATAACATCCAACTTAGAACCGTTTTCTCGTCGCGCGCGAATGTTTTTGATAATGTTTCTATCCATTGCGCGGCGTATAGGTGTCAGTCTTGTCATTGTGGTTTCGACTTTATACTGTACATTTCCGAACATCACGACGGCAGTCCATAACTCAATGCTATCTGCCGGCGGCGGAATTTCTCGAATAGCTTTGGAAGCTATCAGTTCTTCAAGGTTTTGAGGAAACATTTTTCTACGACAAGATATTATTAAAACAAAATTCATATTGATATCAATATGAATAATGTGTATTGGAGCGCGCTTATTATAAATGAACACAAAAGCTTTGTTATTCTCACTCTCAGAATTATTTTTAATTGGTTCTTTAGCAGCTTCTCTGATAGCATTTCGCCGGCGACCTGGTGAAAAAAATGCTACAATATCAACGGCTTCTGTCCGCAACGAATTCTCGTGGTTTCTACTAGCCGCGACAAGCGCACTGCTCAATTACTGGCTTCTTGCTGGAGGAGGAAAACCATCTGCGCCAAAGATAATTTGGGCCGCGCTAATTTTCGTTTCACTAATTACAATTAGAAACGATTCGCGCTCTCTAAATGTGCATACTTTCTTTGTCGCATGTTCCATGGCTCTATTGTGTCTTTTTCTCTGGAAAGCTGAAAAAGTACCTATAGTACTGCTAGTTTTCCTGCTGATATCAATCTCGGTTGCAATGTACTCTGTAAAGAACTTTCAGGGAACTTTAATTGTCGAGGGAATACTACTAACAATTGCCATCTATGGAGTGTTTTACGCAACGTAACTTTCTGTCTGTTTTATTTCCTTGTTTCTCCGTATGCATTATCAAAGTTAAGATAACACACTCCCGTTTCGGAATCACAGAAGGGTGTTCCGGTAGAGAAGGCAGGAGGCTCTTTGGCCGGCGCGGCTTGAGCTTCAGTTTGGGGTTTTTCTGCTGAAAATAAATTCTTGACATTTTTTGAAGCTGCTATAATGAAGTTTCTCAGGTTCTCGATAGAATAAGCAGAAGAAAACTTCTGAACAGGCCGGCCTGCGTAATAAAGCAGAGCCATGGGCACATAATTAATCGGCGTCGAAGTTGAGCGCGACATCATCGCGGCCGAGTAATTGACTTTTACATTTAATAGAGCGTACTTACAACCATGAAGTTGATATGCAAGTTGCTGTATCATCGGAAGTACCGGCTTGCAGTGCGGACAATCCGTCGAGTAAAAGAAGATGAGAGTAAGTTCGGGCCGCTTGAACTTGTACAGAAATTGGCCGTCAATTACTTCAAAGTCATTCGAATTAAGGAAATATACACTCATTTAGCATCGCTAATAATGCTGTTAAGTAGGAGACTTCTTGAGAAACATCTCTCGCTCTCTCTGGAGTTCGTCGGCTAAGTTCTTTACGGTTCCATTTGTCGCGCGTTTTACTTCTTCTATTGGAGAAGGAGAAGGAGCAGGAGGCGAAGACGGTAGTAAATCATCTTCAAAGAGAGATGTTTGACCGGCTTCAATCTTTATCGGCGCGTTCTGAGACAATTCCTGAATTCCACCATTATCATCAACAGCTTCAGGCCTTTCTTCTTCGACACTTTCGGCAGCAGAGAGACCTTTCAGTGATTCTACCTCATTAAAAATTATCCAGAGCCAATTTCGAATCGCATCTATTCCTATTATGCGCTGCAGTACATTCGATGAATCGACAACGAGTAGAGTTGGGACCGCGGATACCTTTAGCTGACTGAAAAGAATTGAACGTATATACTCGCTATCGGCGCACAAGCCCTTGTTATCTTTGAGATTTGGATAAAGCTCGAACAACTGTCGGCAAGCATTCGAGAACTCGCTATAGACTACTATGAAATCCATTTTTCGAGATAAGTATAACTCTTAACTCACTTAAGAGCTTTTTCTCTCCACAAAATGGATATTATACACCTCTTTGTCTCCGATGTGATGACCGAGTTTCTTGTTACAGATAAATACCAGCTCAATAAGAGACATATTCGAGTACAAAAAAACTTTTATGATATTGATACATACATTAATTGGGCCGAGAAAAAACTCGAGCGCATCGCGACCCGTCATTTGAATATATTTTTTCCGCGCAGCGCATCTCTGAAAAGGTACTATGAAACTTGGGACAGAATACGGCACGATCCGTCTTTCATACAAGATATTAGATCCAACTTAGAGATAGTATTTCCATTCACACAACGTATCACTAACCCGCAGGCAATCGTGGCGAAGTACATGGACATGTTAGAAACCCTTTACGACACCGCTCGAGAAGAAGAGGAACAACTCAAGATTCAATCTCAGAGAGACTTTAGCTTTTCAGTCAAACCAACTCGGCCGGCCTCGCCCATGAATGAAATAGATGAAGACCCCATCTTGTTGAACGAAAGGAATGTAGAAGAGGTCAGCGAAGAGAATGTCGAATACCCTCAAGAAATTAAAGAAGAGCAGCCGCGCGGCCAAGAGAAAGAATTGAAAGAAATAGAAGATGAAAACCCAACTGTTCAAACAGAAAAATTTGAAGAGAGTTATCAGCCGCAAATGTCAATGCCTGAACCGGTCGAAGCGGCTCAAGAAGAAGAGAGCAGTTGTAGTGAGAATGCGTCCACTTATGAAAAGGAGACAAAAGGTCGGCGTCGCCGGACACTTGAAACAAGAAACGGCGAGCCTTCGTTTGTCAAGTGCAGGGAACTTGGAATCAAAGTAAACTTGAAAGACGATTGTGATAAACTTCTTGAACAGTACGCCGCTGAAACCATTTCCTTTGACAAAATATCAAAGAAAGGGATATATATGCTGATTAAGAAAAAGTTTCCGGCGAGCAAAGTCTCTTCTGTTGCTGATAGATATGATATGTTGGCTGAATACCGTAGACTACTTAAGTCAAAATAATTTATTCAATAAATGGACAAGATTACTATTCTCTCAACATTGCGACAAGATATGATTGCATTTGTCGATGAGCTGCGTACAATTCTTCCCGGCGACAAGGAATTGATGGTAATGAAACCGTTTCTCAGAGTGGTGATAATGTCGGATGTTATCAACTATATCAACAGAAACATTGTTCCTCTTGAAGACAAGGTTATCAAACGCGAAGAAGAATACTTTCTAAAGAATGCAGTAATGTTTGAAAATCTCCAAGAGCGTTCAAGCACGGTCAACCATTTCAAGACGATTTGGGAGACAACCGATGACCCTCATAATAAAGAAGTCGTCTGGGAATGGATTCATCATTTCATCAAACTCGCAAAGAAGTATTCTGATTTGTAATTTACCTCTAATAAATGTATAGAGCGTTTGGAAATTGCGAGATAATAAGAATTCCTCCGCCCATTCATAATACCAATATTGTGCGCTGCGAAGAAAAAGAATATCCAAGTGTATTTAGCCCAAGTGTCTGGGGCGAGTCTGTGTGGTTCTTTCTTCACGTCGGCTCACTGGCTTGCGACGCGCTCATTTCAGACGAAGACGCAGAACGATATTGGAACTTTATCGAGGGAATTCCTCTAATGCTTCCGTGTAAGAAGTGTTCAGTGCATGCTCAGGCATTCGTGGACTCAGAGCGCCCAAATCGCCGCGATATAACTAAATCCAGAGATAGTCTCATTGACTTCTTTGTCAAATTTCATAACGCGGTCAATGAGAGACAGAGCAAACCTCTTATAAGCCGCGAAGATATAGAAAGACTTGCAAGCGGCAACGTCAAGGTAAACACCGTTAGGTACTACTGAACAATGACTTATTTTACCCCTTTTCAAAATAAGTCATTTGCGCGCGCACTATCGAGGCTCGGAAACATACCTATAACAAGGAGTTGCGCAGTGCTTACAGTAGCCTGCCACACGCAACCTGCCTCTTCTATCGCGCTCGTATTCCGGTCGCGTCAGAACGCAGCTATGGCGACACTTTACACAGTATGCTTCAATACGTTTCATTTATATCATTCGAAAAGTTTCGGTTTCTTCTTCTCTATCTTTTTGAAAGTCTCAATCTTATCTTCTATTCGAGGTCCGTAGAGGTGCATTATAGGAACGACCGATTTCGGCTTTCTATGTGAATTGAAAAAGACAGAACCGTCGAAAATCTTAACAAAAGGAGAATATATTTTGTTTTTCATCAAGTAGTTCATTATCCCTTGCTCATAACAATACCCGGCCCACAACCCGTTAAGCTTAGAAGTTTCTTTGTCAATACACAAATCCTCGTATTCGTTATTTATATATATTTCAGTCAATTGTTTCAAGAATTGAACGCCCCTTTCGGAATTTTTGATACAAAATACTCCTGCGTTTAGCGTGTCAGAATTTTTGTCGACGCCTATGAAGAAATCTGAAAGTGGAAAGCTATCAAACAATTTCTTAAAGTCAGTTTCTTGTTCTAAGATAAGCGTGTCCGTGTCCAACCACAAGACATATTCATAGTCGGGCAAATACTCCGCGACAAGAAATATCTTGCACCAGTATGGATTGTGAATATGTTTTACGCTCGACGTGCATTCTGTAAAAAACTTATAGTCGACTTTATTTTTTGAAACATAACATTCTATGTTTCGGTTATGTAGTTTGACTAATTCTGATTCCGCGCGCGTATCATATGACACGATAAGGATCTTGTTCTTTATATTCTTGAAGCCGTCAATATGTTGCCTCGATTTGAGCGGGACAAGAAAGAGGACCATTGATATTAACATAAGGGCAAAAACAATTAGCATAATAATTAGCAACATTTATTTGAGAATTCTTTAAAACTCTGCAGACACACAATATTTTACTTCAAATAAATGTGGTTGATAATCATACTTATTGTTATCGTCTTAGCTCTTACCGGATTGTTAATCTATTGCTATTCCGAAAAGAAACACAAGAAAGAACCGTTCAATAATATTTTCAAAAGGGCCGAACCTTCGCCTCTAAAGAAGTACTTGAGACAAGTGTATCCGCTCGCAAGCAATTTGAACAATCTTACCATTGAGTTCATTTACTCCTGTGCGCCGCGGAGCTATTTTGGCTCAAAGTTTATCGATCCAGAGAAGACAAAAGACTATAAACCCGTCTCCAAAGGAGAGTGGTGGCGCCCGATTTGGTTTCCCAAGGACGCGTTTGCTCTCAATCTTTATTCGCCGACATCGTGGTGGGACTACCAGTATATTAACGCGTATAAAGACGGCTCGTTTATTGAGGCAATGCATGTGCGCGACGATAATCCTTATTACCCCGTTTATGGTCTTTGGACCTATCTTGCAAAGGGATCGGGTGTATTTTATGCTGTCGGACACACTCTACTCGCTCGAAACAAAATTCACGCGCTTCATCTTCTCGGAATGGAAACGTACGAGATTGTTGATTATGCAAAGGATAAACATTACTATTACAATCCAGATAAACCTATGGAACCATATTACGGCGGCTTTCATTCATTTGATTACATTATCAATGTCGGCAGAGACTATGACTTAGATAGGTTCAATAATACCGCCGATTTTGACCAAATTATCGTCAGAATGGCGCGCGCGCAGGGTTACGATTCGGTGCAGTTTCAAGTTCAGGCAAACGGAATGGGTGGATGGGCTCATGAAATTGTATTTGTGAGTGTAAATCCCGTTCTCAAGAAAGACGAGGTGAAATGGGCCGGCTGGAAAGATATGGACCACCAAATGACAATTCGCGACCCGAGCGGAAAGAAGCGTCCAGAGCGCTGTCATCCTGTTATCAACAAAGAGCGTGATGTTATTGGATGCAAAATGCAGACCTTGCCGAATTCATGTTTTATAAGCAAAAACGAAGGAAATATCTACGACAAAGGCGGCGATGAGATGTGTTGCTGCTTCCCTGAGTTCAGCCACACTTAATAATAGGCTCGTAAAAGAAATTCAAAATGTACGGTTGTAAATTCACTAGAGTTCATCCAAACGCAATTGTTCCGCGCAAAGGACATGATAGCGACGCGGGCTTTGATTTGTCTGTCATTTCTCTTCATAAAAGGGTCAATAATAATCTTGCTCTCTATGATACGGGAATTCAAATTGCGCCGCCGCAAGGATTTTACGCCGAAATTCATGGCCGCTCTTCTCTTCCTGTCAAGGGATATACTCTCGCAAATAGCGTCGGAATTGTCGATCCGGAATATCGAGGCAATTTGTTTGTCGCACTTCTTAAAATAGATCCGGACGCGCCAGATATTGAATTTCCATTTAGATGTTGCCAGCTAATCTTTCGGCGCGCCGAGCCAGTTTGCCTCGTTGAAGAAGAAGTAGACAATGATACAACGCGAGGAGCCGGGGGATTTGGTTCGACTGATATTAGTGTTTAAACATTACTAACTTTTATATTTCGCTGTTCAATGCCCGATATATGAAAGTACACCAGTCATAACACTTAATAATATGTTAGCATTTGAAAAATGCCGCCTCATATATGTTTAAACATGATTGTCAAGAATGAATCTCGCGTCATTGAACGCCTTCTTACATCTGTTGCGCCGATTATCGATTCGTATGTTATATATGACACTGGCTCGGACGATAAAACTCCAGATATTATTGAAAGGTTCATGGACGAACACAATATCAGGGGCGAGATATTTTATGAGCCATTTGTGAACTTTGAATATAATCGTAATCTTGCGCTTAAAAAGGCATTTGAGATGCGCGCGCGATATCGCGCGGATTTTGTACTTCTTCTTGACGCCGATATGGTCCTGAAAATTGGACCAAACTTTTCGCGCGAAGAGCTGAATAATTTGGATCACATTCAAATTCTTCAAGGTATGGGAAGTCTTGTATACAGAAACACTCGCATCGTTCGAAACACCGGCCGCTTCAAATATCTCGGCGCAACGCACGAGTATGTCGACTGTCCGGATGATTCTCGGAATGCCTTTTGGGGAGAAGATAAACTCTCTATCGAAGACATCGGCGACGGCGGCTCAAAGGGAGACAAGGTCGCGCGCGATATTCGTCTCTTGTTGCAATCTCTTGAAACCGACCCTGATAACGTTCGCACGCATTTTTATCTTGCAAATAGCTACAAAAATATCAAAAACTACCGAGAAGCAATCTATTGGTACGAGCGCCGAACGCGCGGCGGTGGTTGGCCTGAAGAGGTCTTTTACAGCTTTCTCGAAATGGGATGTTGCTACAAGGAACTTGGAGACATGGCGCGCTGCATCGAGTCTTGGTTGCTTGCTCATCAGGCACATCCATATCGTGTCGAAACTCTGTTTTTGCTGATACAATACTATCGGTTGCGCGGCCTCAATATGATTGCCGACCTGTTCTATAAAGCGGCAGCCGAAATTGTTGAAGACGTCAGAAGAGGAGTTATCAATCGAGATGAATTCCTGTTTGTAAACAAAGACGTGTATGACTATCTTCTCGACGTCGAGAATGTTATCATATCCTATTACGCCGGCCGAAGAAATGTCGACAAATCTCTTATGAACGTCCTCGAACGCGGCTCGGATGCAAATGTAAATAATGTTCTGAATAATCTAAAGTATTACAAATACATTCCTGATGCGACGCAGCATATTATTCTTGACGCGCTTCTTCAGTACGGAGATGATGAATTTGTTTCTTCATCTTCTTCAATTATTCCATACATAGGCGACAACTCGGCCGCAGCTTTCGTTATGAACCGGCGCTTTGTGAATTACTTTATCAGGGAAGATGGGTCATATGTTTCTCTAAAGGATACATCGAGCGGCTGCAAAAACGTCGCAACAATAAACGAATATGTATTGCTGAACGCGCAGTTTGTTCCCCTGGAGAGAAAGTGTCTTGATATAGGTGATGTCTCGCGCTACTATGTCGGAATCGAAGACGTCAAATTGTTTCGACATGGCGGCAAAATACATTTCATGGGAACTGCATTGCGCGCAGACGGCCGTCTTGGAATATCCTATGGAGAATATAACTCTGAAAGTCTCTCGGGCGCGGTCGAATTAACTCCTGCCTGGAACCCACAGTTTGCATGTGAGAAGAACTGGGTATTTACAGAAACGGCCGGCGAACTAGCAGTTATATACAGCTGGCATCCTCTTGTGATTGGGAAAATAGAAGGAACTAGCCTAGTAAAGATGTATGAAAAAGAAACTCCGGCATATCTAAGACGCGCGCGCGGCTCGACGTGTGGTTTTCGGCGCGGCCGAGAATGGTTCTTTGTGGTGCATTTTGTGAGCTACGAGCAGCCGCGCCACTACTATCACGCCGTAGTAGTGCTGAACGAAGACTTGTCTTTCAAAAGAATGGGCCGCATATTTACTTTCGAAGGGCAGCCTATCGAGTATTGTCTTGGAATTTGCGTCGATGACGATTCTCTTATAGTGAGTTATTCAATGATGGATCGAACCTCTCGCATCAAGAGGTTTCCTATTAGCTTATCGGCCGACTGGAATGAGAGCGTTCAGTCAAAGTGATTTTTCGGGGGTCGAATAATGAAGGGGCACACGCACTGTGAAATGGAGTTATCTTCGTTTGAGAGTTTGCAAGCTATCTCTTCTTTCATTCAAACTCTTCCGCAATTTCAGGGAGATGTTATTGACAGATTGAATGCCGATTTTACCAGTCTTGCTGTTGAAATCAAACAATCGAATTTGTCAGAGGATGAATTTGAGATTTTGAAGCTTCGTAATTCTCTCGTCGCGATTATCAACGAGATGTTTAAGGGCGCCCCTCTTTTGCAGAAATTGTTTATCGCATTCGGAATGGAATTTCCACATGAGTATTCTCAAATCCGGGATAACTTGGAGAAGTTTGGATTTGAGACCGGTGATACTGGCAATATTCTCATTAAAGGAGAAATTCAGTCTGGAAAAACTGCGATGATGATTCTTAGCTCAATGTGCTTCATGGCATGCGGCTCAGATGTGTTTATTGTTTGCCGAAATAGTAGAAGCGACGTTTCTCAATTTTGCCGGCGCTTTGAAGACATTTCAAGAAGGCTGTTTGAGAAGTTCCAGCTGCCGCGCTTTGAGATTTCAGACCTCAAACATCGGCAAATCGACGAGTTGCCGCGCATCTTTGTTGTCTGTTTCAACAAATCAAATATGTTGAAACTTAAGGATATTGCAAAGGCAAGAGGATGTCGGCGCACTGTTCTCTTTGTCGACGAAGCAGATGTTCGAAATGAAACTCAGCACGAATTCGTCTCTCTTAAAACTTTTGCTCGGCAAACAGTAATGGTCTCGGCAACAGTTCAAGACATTCTCGTTGAAAAGTGGAATATCAAAGGAAAAAACATTATCAACCTTTCTACTAGCAGCGTATATCGCGGACTTAGAGACATCATCTTTGAGCCCCGAACTCTCGATACTGATGATGATGTGTTTTATGCTCTAGCAGACATTGCAATCGACGACGATTATAAGATGGTAAACCCGGCTCATCCAAAAGTTGTCTTAGTTGTCATTGACAGAACTATCGCTGGAATGCAAAACATTTTTGATCGATTCAAGAGAAATCTTTTTCCTCTTGATGGATTAACTATTCCCGCAAGACTTCCTATTCAGATGAGTAATCTCTGCGTTGTACTCAACACTGGAGATGGAATTGTAGGATATCATGAGAGCTTTGGGTCTGACGATAAAAAATGGCCGCGCGGTTCAAGTATTGGAGACGCCCTATTATGGCTTGCCCAAAATGGAGGTGCTGAAAGATTTCCAAACATTGTTATCATCGCGGGATTTTTGGCGGCGCGCGGAGTGAACTATGCGTGCTATGATGAAAAAGAACCTGCAAACAATTGGCATCTTACACACGAGATTATTTCTGGAAATCAATCATGCGCCTCTAAAATCCAGGCTCTGCGCATCTGTGGAAATCACGGAGATGAAATTCCTCTTAAAGTGTATATGACGCAAGAGGGTATCGACGATATTCGAAAGAGTGAACAGCTCACAAACGGTCTTGTTTCGTGCATCACGAAACAAGACCATCCATGCCACAGGCCGGGCATGAAAGAACAAATGACTAATGTAAGTTGTAAAGAAATTCCCGTGCGAAAAGAGGACAAGCCGGCGAATTACTTGGCGCGAGCGACGCAAAAGGCACTCAATATCGTGCCGAATGATTATGACGGCGAAACTGCTATTGGTTTGAGAAATGTTGCGAAGATTGACTGTGAGGAAAGTAATTTCGGAGAGAGAGACTTTGAACGAATGGAGAAACTTATCAGGAAGTGGAGCAGCGAGTCGTCGAAGATTGCAGGGATTGTCAGGAGTCTACAGATTGGAAAGAAATATTCAAAGAGCGAGATCGAAGAGATTATGATCGCAAACTACCAACTTGCATCAAACTTGAAGTTTCTCCTGGACTTTAGAGTTGGGAAGACGAACGGATACGGAAAGCTTTTAAAGAAGAACAGGGATGGCACATACGAAATTCACCGAGAACTCCATCCGCTTCTGCGTCGATATTTTAGTTTCCAATAATAAATGAAAAAAATCAAAATCGGAACAGATTGTAGTGGTATTGAAGCTCCAATTCAAGCGTTGATAAATCTCCAAATTCCGTTTGAACATATTTTTTCATCTGAAATCGAACCGAACTGTATAAAGAGCATAAATGCAAACTATCGTCCAAATATCCTTTTTTCCGATATCACGAGTCGTGATATCCGAGCGGTCCCGGATATCGATCTGTACGTTTGCGGATTTCCATGTCAGCCATTCAGTTCCTTGGGGAAAAGAGACGGAGCGGCCGATGAAAGAGGAACTGTCTTTTATAGTTGCTTGAAAGTACTTCGGAAGAAAAAGCCAAAATATTTTGTTCTCGAAAATGTTAGGGGAATATTGTCGATACACGGAGGATTATTTTTCAGAAAGATTATTCAACTCCTCTCCCGTGGATATCGAGTTTCATGGAACCTTCTGAACACCAAGGATTATGGAATACCGCAGAGTAGGCCCCGGGTTTATATTGTCGGAATAAGAGAAGACCTCGACATATCTTTTAAGTGGCCTGAAAAAAGGGACTGTACACCCCTTTCGCATTTTATCGACAGATATGATAACCATACTGAAGAACCTCCAAAGAAGTTGGAGAAAGTGAGAAATCTCCCGAAAAGGTCCGTATTTATCGACATCGGATATGTCAATACGTCTTTCCCAAATTCCGACCGTTTTTGTCCATGTATAATCGCTAATTCGAAAATATGGTGTGTTCCGATGAAACGGACGGCAAATATGAGAGAGCTCTTAGCCCTACAGGGATTTCCCGTCGATTTCAAACAAGTCGTTTCTGATACGCAGATGAAAAAGCAAATTGGAAACAGCATGAGCGTCTGCGTTCTTGAAGCAATCTTTTCAAGTTTATTGACATCTGAACATTAAGAAGGATCTTTTGTCCAATTCTTTTTTACCTCCATGATAAGATGTCATTTATTGTTATGAAATCTTTTCAACCTGTCAACACTCGGCCTTTTGGGCCGCAATATGCGTGCTTCTATCATCCAGAACAAGGTCAAGTAATCTTCCCTTTATATCTAACGTTAACCCTATCCGGCAAAAGAATGAGCTGACCGGCGCTATTGTTTTAAGGTATTGAAAGCTCTTGATTTTCTTCAAAAAAACTAGTTCGAATAAAATCAAGTTTCTGTCTAAATTTATTTAATGTAGACATATAGTTCGGTTCATCAATAGAAGCGCGACATTGAGGACACTTTAAGTCTCGTTCGAGCAGCTGCAAGAAACAGCTCTCACAGAAAATGTGTCCGCATAATGTCGCGCGGGCGATGGTTATTTTATCATAGCATATAGGACAAGCGTCTTTTACTTCCTCTGCGCGCTGTTCAATAAGCCTTTTCATAAAGCAGTTTTGCTCAGACTGCTTTGCAATGGCATCAGTAATTTCAGAAAGTTCTTCAAAATATTGTTTAGTTAAGTTCGCCGCGCGCGTAAGCTTAGCTATTAGTTTATTATTCTTTTGGTTCATGGCTTGAAGTTCTCTGTCTCGGGTCGCAAGACTTTTAGTTAGGAGACTGTTTGCCATTTTCAGCATCTCTAATTCATCCTTCTCGGTTGATTTGAGATTTGACGGCGGGTTGTTTGGCTTAGAAGTTAACCAGCGTCCTTCGAAGATTGAGTTATAACTGTCCTGATATGTTGAATAACCACTCATTATTTTAATAAATTGTTTATTCTAGTAACTGCAACGCGCGATTATTTCTTGCTGTTCATTCTCCACACAGTCGTTTGGAGAATTGTTGCGAATGAGACCCATAACACATAGGGTATATACATGTAAGTTACGGGCCGCGAGTATTTCCATATTGCAACCATCGCCCATATTGTGGTGGCTAATATGAGGTAAATTATGATAGTCGCCGCGCCGAGATTTTTAAGGCCAAAGTTTACTGGCGTATAGAGAAGATTGGAGATAATATTGAGAATGAATGGAAGTGCGACAATGAAGGGCAGTTCTTGCTTGCCCAGCTTTGCAAATACGATAAAAAGACTGATTGCAATAAGAGTGTATAAGACTGTCCAAACAGGGCCAAATACCCATTCCGGCGGAGATATTTTTGGCTTCTTATATTCAGAGTAGTCGAATGCAGCTGACTTTGAATTTCCCATTTATAGAGGGAAGAATTATTTCAGTTCAGAACTTATTAAACTCCGGCGCGAGCATCCACGGCGGCAAAGTTGGAAAGCTCGGCGTGATTTCAAGCACAGTTGTTTCAACATAGGGCGGGCAGTATATTTTACCATTTTCAGCAAGACAGGAACAAGTGAATCTAGAAGCCGACGAGAATGTGCTTCCCGAAGAAGGCAATACCAGGTTTGTATACGCCAAATTAGTCGCCGGGTCAATTACTAAAACGCTTCCCGCACCTCGCGGTATGCCATAAATTTTTCCATCCATCCCAAGCGTCCCTCCAGACCACGTTCCGCCAGACAGGGTTGACCCGGACGCAAGAGTCACCGAAGTAGTGTCAAATGTGTTTGCGACTGGGTCAATAATGCCGATTGCTTTAGCGTTGCGCGGAATGCAGTAAATCTTGCCATTCGGCGCGAGAACTCCTCCTTGAAAAGAAGAGCTTGTGTAGAAAGTAGAACCCGTTGCAAGGGATACAGAAGTAGTATCGATTGTATTGTTTTCTGGGTCGATTATACAAACATTTCTTGAGTCGCGCGGGACGCAGTATATTTTGCCGTTCGGTGCTAAAACTCCGCCCATGTACTTCAAAGTTCCAGAAAGTGTCGAGCCCGTCGTTAGTGTGAGAGAAGTCGTGCTGATTGTATTGGCCTCTGGGTCAACAACGGCTACAGAAGTTGAATTCAAAGGAATGCCATAAATTTTCCCGTTTGGCCCCAAAACACTCGCTATCCATTGAGTGCCCGCCTGGTACGTTGAACCAGTCGTCAGAGAAACCGACGTTGAGTTGAGCGTGTTTTGCTCCGGGTCAATGACAACCACGCCGGGGTTTTGGCCTGGAATAGCGTATATTTTTCCGTTTGAAGCAAGAACGCCGCCAAATGAAGAATCAAGTGAAGCCAGCGTCGAGCCTGTCGTTAACGTCACAGAAGTCGTGTTAATTGTTTTGAGAACCGGGTCAATTATGCACACGCGCTCGCCTTCAACTGGAATTCCGTAGATTTTTCCGTTTGGCGCGAGAACAGCTCCGTTGTACTTGAATACAACGGTAAATGTTGAGCCAGTTGTGAGAGTAATGCTTGTCGTATTGTATACATTAATTGGAATCATATTTCTTGCTTGCAAGCTAAACGCAGGCCCAAACGGGCCAGAAAACCCCACAGCGCCGCGAGATCCAGTCAAACCCGTGGCTCCAGTCGGCCCGCCAGGCCCGCTTCTCCCGGCGGCGCCAGTTGGGCCCGTTTGAGGCACCGATGACCCAGTCGGGCCGGTTGTGCCAGTTAAACTAACAGCATCGACAAAACCCTGTGGTCCTGCCATCATACCCGATATCAAATATTCTTCGCTCATTTGATATTAATGGTAAATTAGTTGAATTTTTAAAACCTGTTAAACTCCGGCGCAAGCATCCACGGCGGCAGAGTTGGAAAGCCGGGCGTGATTTCCAACACATCTGAAGAAAAGTAAGGAATGCCGTAAATCTTTCCATTTTCACCAAGACAGCCTGAAAGGAAAGCTATACCAACTGAAGCGGGCAAAGTACTTCCAGTCGTTGGGTTGATAAGGTTTGTGTATGCAATATTCGTCGCTGGGTCAATAACCAAGATGTCTTGAGCCGCTCGCGGCATTCCATAGATTTTACCATCCATAGCAAGAACTCCGCATGAATATTTTCCTGAAGCTGAAAGAGTAGAGCCTGTGGCAACAGATACACTTGTCGTATCAATCGTTCCGGCGACTGGGTCAATAACGCCTATTGTTGGAGAGTCTCTTGGAATGCAGTAAATCTTACCATTTGGAGCAAGGGCGCCGCCTTGCCATTTCGCGCCGGCGCTGAATGTTGAGCCAGTCGCCAGAGTAATACTTGTTGTATCAACAGTGCCTGCTTCAGGGTCAATTACACAGACTGTCGAAGCTAGTCTCGGAATGCCATATATTTTTCCATTTTGGCCCAAAACTCCGCCGTACCACTTATTTGTCCCGGAAAGAGTAGAGCCGGGCATTAAAGTTATTGACGTTGTATCAATTGTGTTTGTTTCAGGGTCAACAACGCCAATGGTTGTTCCGTCGTATGGAATGCCGTAAATCTTGCCATTCGGCGCTAAAACACATCCTGTCCATTTCAATCCAGCTTGAAATGTTGAACCGGTTGTTAGAGAAACAAGAGTTGTGTTGAGCGTGTTTTCTTCTGGGTCAACGACATAGACACTTGAAGAATCATTTGGAAGCGCGTAAATCTTTCCATTGGGGGCACAAACTCCCCCAACTAAAATTTCAGTTCCTGCAAAGGTAGAACCGGTCGTCAGAGTAATCGACGTACTATCAAATATTTTTGCAACCGGATCAATGATACACACATTTGCAGGGAAATTGGGCATACCATATATCTTTCCATTTGGAGCAAGAACTCCGCCGAAATATCTCTGCGACGCAAGAGTTGAGCCTGTCGTCGCGGAAATACTTGTCGTATTGTATACATTAATTGGAACCATATTTCTTGCTTTTAAACTATATTCTGGCCCGATCGGGCCGGATAAACCCACAGCGCCGCGAGATCCAGTCAAACCTGTGGATCCAGTTGGCCCGCCAGGTCCGCTTCTTCCGGCCGCGCCAGTTGGGCCAGTCCGGGGCGTCGATGACCCAGTTGGGCCGGTCGCGCCCGTTTGACTAATTGCGTCAACAAAACCCTGAGGACCCGCCAACATACCTGATATCAAATATTCTTCGCTCATTTGTTTCATATCTAAAATTGCGAAACAAATCCACTTTGATAATTTATCTGTAGATGGGAACTTAAATATAACTCTAATGTCATCTCACGCGGTTTTATAGACCCGTCGCGCCACATGTTTACTTTACAATTTGCCATAAAAAGGTTTTTTTCTTTATCTAAATGAGCAATCAACTACATACTCAGCCATCTAATGGCAACTACTTGATATCGGGTATTGTCGCGGGCTCTCAAGGGTTCGTCAGTTCATCCGACCAAACTGGCTCAACTGGCCCGACCGGGCCTTCTGGCGGCCATACTGGCCCGACTGGCGCGACAGGCTCGACCGGACCCACTGGTTCAACTGGCCCCACTGGGTCAACCGGCCCTACAGGAAGTACTGGTCAAACAGGTCCGTTTTACAACAATAATGGAAGAAATTTCATTATAAAGAATTCAATTAGAAGTTTGGTCTCAGACCTCGGCGATTCTCCATTGGTTACTGAGTTATGGGCCGGCGGAGTTTTGTCTCCAGTTGACGGAAAGATATACGGCATTCCGCGAAACGCCAGAAGCGTTTGTGTTATTGATCCAATCACAGGAATAGTCGACGCTACAGCTTTGACCGCGGCAACCGGCGCAATTCTCAATAGAACGGCAAAGTGGGCCGGAGGAGTTGCCGCCGCAAATGGAAAGATTTATGGCATTCCTCTATCCGCGACAAATGTTTGTGTCATTGATCCAGTCGCCGGACTTGTTAGCACGAACGTTGTCTCAGTTGCAACAGGCGAATCTATTGTCGGAAATCTAAAGTGGTTCGGCGGAGTTTTGGCGCCGAATGGAAAGATTTACGGCATTCCTTATAGCTCTTCAAGTGTCTGTGTTATCGACCCCGCTGCAAATACGATCAGCACAACTGCCGTCTCTGTTGTCAGCGGAGCATCGATGGTTGGCAACTCAAAGTGGGCCGGCGGAGTTTTGGGTACCAATGGAAAGATTTACGGCATTCCCTATGACGCGACAAGCGTTTGTGTCATCGATCCCGTCGCCAATACAGTCAATACTGTCGGAATTACAGTTGCAACTGGTTCGTCTCTATCTGGATCATCAAAATGGCTCGGTGGCGTATTGGCTCCAAACGGAAAACTGTATGGAATTCCGCACGACGCAACTAGCGTCTGTGTTATCGATCCAACTGGAAGCACAATAAGCACTGTTGCCGTAACGGCTCTCAGCGGCTCGACGATGTCTGGTACGAGTAAATGGGCCGGCGGAGTTTTAGCTCAAGATGGAAAGATATTTGGTATTCCTCACGACGCGGCAAGAGGGTGTTTGATTGATCCGACAGCGAGCACAGTTAGCACAATTTCGGTTACGGCGATGACAGGGACCTCGTTGTCAGGGTCAGCTAAATGGCTCGGAGGAGTAATCGCACCGAACTTTGAAATATATGGCCTTCCTTACAATGCGACCGGCGCATGTGCGATCAAGGCTTCGATTCCAAATCTTCAACCATGGATGCTCGGGCCTCAGTTCAACAAGCTTTAATTATGTTATATCAAGTGTTTCAATTCAAATACTTCCGAATTGAAATGCAATTGATTTAGATATGATAAATGAGTGATGGAGAAAGATACTTAATATCAGGAATGTTGGCCGGCCCTCAGGGATTTGTAGACGCTATAAGTCTTACTGGCACAACTGGACCCGCCGGCTCGTCGACGCCGCAAACTGGACCAGCGGGAATTACTGGTTCAACTGGACCCGCCGGCGCAAGCGGGCCGACCGGCCAAACTGGCCGGTCGGGAGGAGTGGGGTCAAGTGGCCCAATCGGTCAAGCTTTCAAATATGATAGCAAAAATTTTATTCCAAATAACACAGTGAGCACTACAAGTCTTACTCTAACAACAGGAACAACATTATCTAGCGCTCTGAAATGGATCGGTGGCGCGCTTGCTCCAAACGGAAAAATTTATGGTATTCCATTCAATGCGTCATCGGTGTGCGTAATTGACCCTGTTGCCGGAACATTTGATACAACTTCTGTTTCCGCCGCCTCTGGAACGAGTTTGGCCGCCAGTGGAAAGTGGTCCGGCGGATTTTTGGCGGCAAATGGAAAGATATATGGTATTCCGTATAATGCGACAGATGTTTGTGTCATCGATCCGATAACAAATACTATTGATACAAATATAGTTACTCTGACAATTGGTTCAACCCTGACTGGAAATTCCAAGTGGCAAGGAGGCGCGCTTGCCGCTGATGGAAAGATTTACGGTATGCCGCGCGATGCTACAAACGTGTGCGTTATCGATCCTGCAACAAACACTGTTGACACTATTTCAATCACTGCGACTACTGGAACATCACTCGTCGGCACGATAAAATGGGTCGGAGCGGCTCTTGGATCAAACGGAATGATTTATGGAATTCCCTTTAATGCAACTACAGTTTGCCGCATCGACCCTTATGCGCGCACAATTGATACAACTTTAATGACCTTGACAACAGGTTCGTCTCTGTCCGGTTCTTCTAAGTGGGTCGGAGGAACGTTAGCTCCGAACGGAAAGATTTACGCAAATCCGCGCGACGCGACGAGCGTTTGTGTTATCGACCCAGATACAAATAGCGTTAGTACTACTCTAGTGACCGCGGCTACGGGATCAACTTTATCTGGGACAGTAAAATGGGTCGGCGGCGTGTTGGCGCAAAATGGCAAGATATACGGTATTCCGCGCGATTCGGCGAGTATTTTTGTCCTCGACCCAGAGACAAATCTCATTAGTACTACCACGGTTACGGCTCAATCTGGCTCGACATTGTCCCCGGCGGGAAAATGGTCAGGAGGTGTTCTCTCTAAAAACGGCAAGATATATGGAATACCATACGATGGGATATTCTCTTGTGAGATTAAAACAAGCGCGCCGACACTATCTCCCTGGATGCTCGCCCCAGAATTTAACAAGGGATAGATTTAATACGCGCTAATTTGTACAATTCTCTCTAAACTAAATGAGTAAACAATTACATACCCAGCCTCTAGTCGGTAGTTATCTTATCTCAGGAGTTGTCGGGAGTTCTCAAGGTTTTTTGAGCTCAATCGACCAAACCGGCGCAACTGGACCCGCCGGCCCAATAACAGGTCCAACTGGCGCGACTGGACCAACCGGCGCGGCAGGTTCAGCTGGATTAACCGGGTCAGCCGGCGCGACTGGACTGACCGGTCCAACTGGAACGATCGGGCCAACCGGTCCAACTTATAATTTTAGAGAATATGATTTCATTCCTAGTTTACAATTATCTACAACAAGCATTACTCTCACGACCGGCTCAACTTTTTCTTCGGATTATATTGGTGTATTGGCGCCTAGTGGCAAAATTTACGGAATTTCATCAGCGACCCAAAACGTGGGAATCCTCGACCCTGTTCAAAAAACATTTGATACAACCTCTGTGAGTATAGTTTCAGGTTCAACTTTTAACGTTTTCAACGGAGTATTCGGCGGAGTACTCGCTCCGAATGGTAAAATGTACTGCATTCCTTCCAATATGAGAGCAGTGTGCGTTATTGACCCTGATACAAATACCTATGATACAACTTTGGTTTCACTAACAACCGGCTCAACATTTTCCCAGCCAGTCCGAAATTGGTTTGGTAATGTACTTGCTCCAAATGGAAAAATCTACGGTATTCCCTGGAGAGGTTCGTCTGTCGCAGTTCTTGACCCGGCAACAAATACAATGGACACGACTTCAATTACCCTCACGACCGGTTCGACTTTTGCACCAGGGGTTGAAAAATGGGGAAATGGAGTTTTGGGAATGAATGGAAAAATTTATTGTGTGCCGCGCAATGCAACTTATATTGGTGTCATTGATCCCGAGGCGCAAACAATTGATACGACCAGCATCTCTCTGACGTCTGGGTCGACGTTTTTTGCAGGCGGCTCACAGTGGCAAGGCGGCGCCCTTGCTCCCAACGGCAAGATTTATCTCACTCCGCGTGATGCAGGAGCCATTGGTGTTATTGACCCAGTTGCAAACACGTTTGACACGACTTTAGTAACAACAGCCTCCGGATCAACGATGTACGCGGGTGGAGGAAAATGGGCCGGAGCGACTCTTGGAATGGACGGAAAAATATACGGAATGCCGCGCGCGGACGGCAGTGTTCTTGTCATCGATCCGACCACCAACGTGGCTTATACCAATCTCATCACCGCATCTTCTGGAAGCACTTTCTCGGCGAGTACGAAGTTTATCAGCTCTTGTCTTGCTGAAAGTGGAAAGATATATGGCCTACCTTCCGACGAAAAATCTGTGCTCGAAATCACACCGAGTTTTCCAATACTCCCGCCCTGGATGCTCGCGCCCGAGTTTAATAAATTTTAGTATAATTTTCTCTTTAAACTAAATGAGTAAACAATTACATACCCAATCGCTCGTCGGCAGTTATCTCATCTCAGGAGTTGTGGGGAGCTCTCAAGGTTTTTTGAGCTCAATCGACCAAACCGGCGCAACCGGACCTGCCGGCCCAATAACAGGTCCGACTGGAGCGACAGGTCCAACCGGTGCGGCAGGTTCATCCGGCCAAACTGGCCCAATTGGCCCGACTGGTATTACCGGCCCGACTGGCCCAATTGGTCAAACCGGGCCAACTTATAATCTTAGAGAATATGATTTCATTCCTAGTTTGGAAGTATCAACGACGACAATCTCTCTAACGTCGGGCTCAACATTTGCATCTGGTTCAAATGACCGTTGGACAGCAGGAGTTCTTGCGCCGAACGGAAAGATTTATTGCATTCCTCGCCGCGCGACCGAAGTCGGTGTTATTGACACGGTTGCGAACACATTCGATACCACTTCCGTCGTCCCTATAAACGGAACAAGTATGAGCAACACAAAGTGGTTCTCAGGCTGCCTCGCTTCGAACGGAAAGATTTACGGCGCGCCGCATAATTTCAGCCGAGGAGTTGTCGTTATCGACCCGGAGCAAAATACAATCGACGACAGCGCTGTAACGCTGACAACAGGCTCAACTTTCAGTGGGACGCAGCAATACGGAAGCACATGTCCGGGTCTCGACGGTAAGCTTTACTGCATGCCAACTAGCGCGCAAAACGTCTGTGTAATTGACCCGGATTTAAATACCGCGGACACGACTTTATTCACTCTGTCGACCGGCTCCTCTTGGACGTCTACATATAAAACGTACGGCTCTGCGCTTGGCCCTGATGGGAAAATCTACGGCATTCCGTACAACGGTCAAGCAGTGTGCGTCATTGACCCGGCGACAAAAATCTTCGATACGGTGTCTATTACCGTGGCAACAGGAAGTACATTTTCAGGAAATGTAAAATGGTTCGGCGGCGCGTTGGCTCCGAATGGAAAAATCTACGGCTGTCCTTACAACTCAGCGTCTGTCTGCGTCATCGACCCTGTTGCAAAAACGGTGGACACGACTAGCGTTGTTCCGGCTCCTGGAGTTGCAACTCTAACAACTACCCAATACAAGTATGCTGGAGCTGTGCTAGCCATGGATGGAAAAATTTACTGCATGCCCCAAAATGCGACGGATGTACTTCAAATTGACCCGGTGACTAATCAGTACTCAAGAATTAGCGCGTCAGATGGGTCACTTCCATCAGGAGGCTTCAAATATGAAGGAACGTGTTTAGGGCCGGATGGTAAGATTTACAGCATTCCCTCTAACGCTCTCAATGTTGCCGTTTGTAAACCTGGCTTCCCCGCTCTGCCGCCCTGGATGCTCGCGCCCGAGTTCAACAAGTTCTGAGCTCTGCGCGCCCCAAGTTTCAAACAGCGGTCGATTTGACCACAAGTAGCATTTTTGCGAGTAAAATCCATACCAAGATTGCTATTACTATAATAATGGATTTTTTACTCGCGAAATCGCTACTTGCCCTCAATTTGACCGATAAAAATGAATGTTTCGAACTTGAGGCATCCTAGGCGCGCAATTTTCAAGGATGTTCTACGCGCAAAATTCAGGCCTCTTTCAACCTTTCACCCCTATAGCCAGATTGTTGAAATTTTTTGAAAATAAGCCTTGCTCCAGAGTTTAACAAGTTCTGAGATAAGCTTGCAATTGGTTCATTGAATAATCAGCTTTTTATTACTCAAAGTAATCGAAAGCCCTCGCATTTCTTTTTGCGCATATTCCAAAACACATACTTTGAAGCGATTAACATCACGTGGCTCTATTTTCTATCGTACTTTAAGTTCTTCATCCCGGGGCTAAAAGTGTCTAATTAGTACAAGCGTTCTCATTCTTTCGATGAGACGTAGTTAATTTTCCATTCTCGATAAATGTTGTGGACTATTATTTTAAGTATAACTGCAAGTTTATCTTTTGTCTTCTTCATCATATATATTTACATAACAAAAAGGAGGGAAAAGATACATCAGTTAAAAGTCAGAACACTAGTCGATAGACTATTGCTGCGCCCAAAAGACAAATCGGCATATTTACTCCATAGATAAATAATGTGGATACTTATACTTATTATAGCCGCTGTCTTATCACTTATCTCTTTTGTCGTGTATATAATCCTAAGAAAGAGAGATGATGATAGACTTTTACTTTTCAAAAATTCTTTAAAGGCAAAAGAACTGTTCACTTATCAAAGACCAGCTCCAGTGAAAATTTCGGCCAATCGGCCTCGAATTGTCATTTCCCTTAGTACATTACCAACCCGCATTGAAACATCTTTAAAATTTATTTTCGAACAACAGAAGAATTGGTCTCTAAAACCTGATGCAATATACCTTTGTATTCCATACAAGTCAATACGTCTTAACCAGAAATATATTCTTCCGGACAAAATTCCTGACTGTTTCACAGTTGTGCGATGTCAAGATGACGGGCCGGCGACAAAATTGCTGGGATGTATTGACCACGAAGAAGATCCAGATACGATCATTATCACTATAGATGATGACATTACGTATTACAGTACTCATCTTGAAGAGTTGGCGGCGCTTTCAATGGCTCTTCCCAATGCCTGTGTCGGTTTTTCTTCCTTGACTTCCATATTGCATTCTATGATTCCGGACGATTCAACTCATATTATTACTAGCCCGTTGATCTATGTACTCGAAGGGTTCCGCGGAATTGCTTATAGAAGAAAGTTCGTAGACGTCGATTTTACAAGATACTTGAAAAATTTTTCCGGTTGTTTTGTCTCAGATGATATTTTTTTGTCGAGATCTGTTGTTATGAAGAAAGCCGATCTTGTTGTCGCAAAGCCACGACACCTTCCTGGTATTAACCCGCATTTATCGAAAGATGCACTATCAGGTATAAAAGGAGATGACGAAAGAGAGAGAGTATATTTTTTATGCCAGAGGAGTTTGATTAAATTTGAGTTCTTGACACACTTCATCTGGTCGAAAGGTTTCTACCTTTTAGCAGATGTATTTTCAACCAATTCTTTCTTTTTCGGCGATCCAATGCTGCCCGGCGAAAAAAATATAACCGATGGTAATTCAGTGTGTATTATGTCTTCTGACATTCGCGATTTTATGAAAGATTTAAAGGTTAGAGTTAAGCTCATTACTTGTGATAGCGATGATACAATTGAGCCGATCAACTATGACACCAGTAATATCATTTCCTGGTTTTCTCAAAACTTAAACTATGGAGGAAATTCTCCTAAAATACGACATATTCCGATTGGAGTTGATTATCATACTAACTACATAAAAAATGGAACTGGAATTCATCCAAGAGAACAAGACAATTTACTTAGAGAAATATCAGAAAATGCGAAGCCTCTTGATAAGAGAAAGTTCAAGATATTATGTAATTTTCACCACAATATTTCTCATCCGAGTCGCCGAGAACTACACGAGAGATTTAAAGACAATCGACTGTTCGACTTTCAATCCGCGCGCACAACCTACTTTGAATTTTGGAAAAAAGCTACTGACTATACATTTATTCTCTCGCCGCTTGGAATGGGTATCGATTGTCACCGAACATGGGAGGCGCTCATTCTCGGATGTGTAGCGATTGTGCAAAGTTCGCCTATAGACTCTCTTTATGAAGACCTTCCAGTCATTGTTATTACGGACTGGAACGACATAAAGCAGGAAAATCTTGTAAAGTGGAGAGACTGGGCAATCAAAACAAACTTTAATATGGAGAAACTCACAACAGAGTACTGGGTGAATGAGTTTCGAAATAGTTAGACAAAAGCTCATCTGAACATCAAAGGAGCGGTAAAAGTGATTTGCGCGCCAGAAGTTATTTCCATGTCATATACGCCCGAGTTTCAATTCAAATGTCAAGCTCTGTTAAACTTCAAGAACTATGCACTTCAATTGAAACTAACTGCGCTGAGAGGATTTTCAAAATGTACCTGGAAATAAGAGCCGCCGATATTCGCGCAGCAGTTCAGCCGAATACTGCAAACCAAATGATCGAGCATCCTTATTATAGAAACCCTGTAACTCACGTCTCTCATTTGCTTAGTATTGTAAACTCAACAAAGGAGAAAGATAGAAAGAAATTGATCGCTATAAACATTTACAGATATATGGTAAGAGAATTCACTCAAAGGTATCGCGGACATAATTATGAAAGGCTATACACAACCTCTATGATAAAGGTTGTCGATTTGATTAATCAAGGGATGGATGAAGATTTGATGAACTATTTCAAGGGATTAATTCCGAGACAGTTGATTTGAATTATTAATAAAACGCTTAACGGCTTTCTTTTAAACAAACCGTAGACTATAGAGTATTATCAAGCACGCCGATGCAGTTTGATCGCACGCCGCATCCTTGTGAGCAGTATCTTCCGCTGCACTCTTGGCTGGCCATACATGTCTTAAATCCAAGCTCACTTGCAGTATTGATGTTTTTCAAGTCATCGTCAAATACGACCGAGTTCTTCCACTGGTCCGGCGGAATTCCGTAGTAGTTCATTATATTCTGGTACATACCGGCCTTGTTACCGAACTCATTTGTTGTACAATAAGGTTTATTCGAAACGGTGCACGCATACTGAAGGCGCGGCGAGTTGATAAAGTCATCTGTAAATACAGGGTCAAGATGTTTTAGAAACGCGCGCTGATTTTCATTCAGTTCTTCTCGACCAGACTCCGCAGATGCGGTGGCAATAGCAAAGCCGCGCTGTTTGCATGCTTGAATAACATTCTTGACTTGGTCAGTCGTACCGCCGCCTTTCGGCCAATCGGGCGGATAGCTGTTGATGAACTTAACGCCGGGACAAACTTGAGAATTTGCATCAGCTCCGTGAGTTAGAGTATTGTCAATATCAAAAATACACACTTTGTTGGGCTTGGGCTTGGGCTTTTTTGAATAGGTTTCATTCATTATGGAGTACATTTATTCAATAATGAATTAGTAATCTTGTGAAACTGTCCAGCATACTGTTGTGGACCAGAGTTGAATGGAGTCATCAAAAAATGGCTTTAGCGGATTTGCGAGCTGGCCATATCTTATAGAACCATTCGTGCTGATTTGAAGTATTGCTGGACGCGTTCCTCCGTTCGTTCCCACTTGAAGATTAAAGTAGGCTGGTACAAGAAAAAGGTTCTTCAATGGCGGTCGATAAGAAACCGGCAGAATAGAAGTCAATGGTTTCAAGTCGGTTGTAACTAAATCAATATAAATTCCCGTGCCATTCTCATATACCGCCGGCGAGCCTCCTGTTGCTGTATTTTGCTCAGTACAATTGAATTCTTTCTTATAACCCGTACACGAACCAGCAATATTACCGCCAAAGTACATAAATACCATTTTTCCAATTTTCCTAAGTGTAATATAAACCAAATTAGTATCATCAACCTGCATTTTTTCTGAAAAGGTCGTTTTATCATTACTTGTTGTTTCGCTAACATAGGTATACGAAATGAAAGCATCAAGTTTCTCCTCGCTTGAATAATCCGTCAGCTTGTTTCTTACTGTTGACAGAGAAATAGATTGAGCATTGATATGACTATCATTAGTATCAATCTTATCTGAAAGACGTTTATGAATGGCGACGCTTACTATCCCCAAGGCTAAAGCTACTACAGACAACACTGCGGCAAGTATAATCCATATCATATTTATTCATATAAAAATTACTCTTCATCATCACTATCGTCGTCAATATATTTTGTCAACTCCTCAAGTCTGTTTGTTTGACGAGATGAAAATTCTTTATCCACGCGCGCATCGTCGAACAAAAAGCCATTCTCTCGACAAAGTTCGACATCCGAAATCTTGAGACTTTCAATTTCCGCGTTGCAACGCTTTCCTATTACTCTCTTTGTTTTTTCGTCAAAGATTAATCCAGTTTCTTTATGCTCAAATTGTCCTTCTTCATTACGCGTAATAATCACAGCAGGGCATCTTTCGCGCGCCAAACTCAGAGCCGGCCTTTCAGGAACATCAGCCGGCTTACTTTTTGAAGATGGCTTTTTTGGAGGCTTGGGTTGACCCAAAAGGCGCGCGATAAGTTCATTCTTTGTCCCCGATACCGGTAATTTTCGCGCCCTGCACATCTCTTTAAGTTCAGGACACTTTTTCTTCATCATCTCAGTCTCGTCCATTTCTTCCATTTGGTTTATTTTGCCGCGGCTTTTGTATTAATTCATTTTTGCCTATTTCCACAAGTTATTATTTAGAGTTTGCTGAAACGCGGACGGAAGAACGGGAACGAACTTGCTGGCAATTGTCTTGAAGAACATGTATTCAAATGTTCCGATTAATGCTAATGCAAGCACATTCTCCAACAGAATTTCACCGAGCGACAAACATCCGCGTGCGAGGAAGCCGATGACAAGAAGTAAGATAAGAAGAAATATATTACATATAATCATGACAATCTTTATCCATTTATTCGTCGTCGCGACGCGTTCAGACGGAGTGTCTTCATAAAACTGGCGAATTTTATCAAGGTCGATTTTTTTCAAGTCCGCTTTGAGGGTTCCATCAGTATCAAACTGTTTGAGAATGGGGGGTAATTTTGAATTTATTATATTTTCGATTTGTTCATTGAATTCGCTTCTTTCCAACTTTGAAACAACTAGAATAAAGAGGGTGCATAACACGCCGAATAATATCAATATATGCAGTATAGAACTGAATACTTTATTCACAAGAGGACACTCTTCGCTCATTTATTTCAAAGTAATGCGCGCGCGCTTAGATGAGGTCGGCGATAATTCGATACGCCCCGATTTGATACCTTGTTGTTTCCACTCGAATAGAGATAGAATTGTCCGGCGAAATAATTTGGTTTTTTGAAATGAACTCTCCATCTTCAAAAGAGAATTTATCAAGCTTTCGAATTGGTACAAGGATATTGCAGCGCTCAAATTCACAGAAGATGCCCTTGTCTTTTATGCAATTTCGAACGATGACTGTTAGTATCTCATTTACTTGTGGGATGAATGTCTTGACGCGGCATTTAACATAGCATATAATGTTTCCGGTAATCGAGGCTTTCAACTCCTTGATAAAGACATCTTCCACTTCAAGGTACACTCCATCCTTTTTGGTACACATTTTCACCATCTGCTCAATTACTCTTTGCTGAATTGCGCCGAGTTCAAATACTCCCTTAATTGAACACTCGTATTGAATTTCTCTCGTGAAATACATATTTTACTCTATCGGATGGCTTAATATTTTAAGTCATTTTCAATAGCCACAATAGCCGTCGACTAAAGGTATAGTGGGATCGAAAATTCCTCCTTTGGCCGCGCGCTCAAGCAACTTGTCGAAATTGTTCTCCCATTCCTCGTTGTGTCCCCTTCCGCGCGTTATAGCATGCGCGAGTTCGTGCAGAATGACATAAACCAGCATATTGTCTTCGTAGTACGAACCATTGTCGTCTTTTACACAAATGTAGGCAGTCCTTTTGTCAATGGTGAATGATTTATTGCTTCCGTAAATCTTGATTTTATCAATCTCGGGAATAACCTTTGCTATTCTGGCCTTAAGCTCATTAATCTTTGGGTCTTCAAAGTGGTAATAATTTGACACATGTGAATAGTGGTTAAACCAAAGACTTATAAACACTACGGCGATAATACTGATGATTATCAGCGGAAGAAGCTTCAGAAAAATAGAGATAATTAGTATAACAACGGCGACCGCCAAAATACTGCTAAACATGGCAAACTTCATTTATTACTGCATAATTTGCAGATGCTCCCAGAAACGGAAAATGACTTCTATTCTGTTCTGAATAGAAGTCATTTATATGCAATGGATTATACGGGCGAAGAAGCACTTGCCGCCTCGATGGCAATCATTGGCGCAGTAAGTTCCAAGTTCCTTTTTGACGAAAGTATTGTTGATGAAATCTTTTGTTTTTCCTTTTATGATCCAATTCAAGTCGCGCGCGCAGGTCATATCAGAGGTCTTAAGTACCTAAAAAGGCGCGGCAAACTCGCAAAGAACTCGCTTGCTCTTGCTCTAAGTCAGGGGAGAATTGAAGCAGCAGAATTTTTAGTATCAAATGGTTTCGTAGTTGATAGAGAAGCTATTGAATGCGCATTTCTATATAGCGCAAAATCATCAAATAATGGCGCCGCTCAGTTTGTTTTAAAACGCGGCGCCGTAGCTACTCTTGATGATTTTGAAGCCGCCGCAGAACACGGTTCAGTGTCGATTATCAAACTATTTGAACTCTTTGGATTTCCAATTCAAGAGAATATGAAGTCAAGAATTCTCATTGCCGGCGCGCTTCATCTCGAAGTGATTGAGTTCATGGCAAAATCTCACATGCCCTCTCTCTGGTCTGCTCTTCCGAGAGCAATTGAGGGCGACGCGATGGATGTTATTGATTTTATATCGATGCACGATTGCAGCTATGGTTTGTTTCCGATTTCTATTGCGCGCGATGCCCTGTTCAAGAATTCCTGGCTCGAGATTATATATATCTTTTATGAAAATAACAGAGTAAACATTCACGATGTGGCAGAACAAGCTATTCTAATTGATGATGCAGAAATTTTCCAGGAACTTATCCACATCTTTTCATTTCAGATGAACTTTAAGAAACTTGCTTTGCGCGCGCTCGACGAACAGTCTGTCGAAATGTTTCATATTCTGCTTCTAACAAAACCCCGACAGATATTCAGTAGTTCTGAAGTATGGGACGAAATCTGCGTTTCTGAAATTCGCGGACAATTTGTGAGAGAATTCTTTTATATTTTGGGTAGACATATCAAAGTAGAAGAACTCAGCGACAAACTCATCTATTATGATTTAGCAAATGACCTGGATGAACTTACGGAAGTCTGCGAAATAGACGAGCAGGAAGCTCTTGAAAAATCTGTATTGTACAACTCTATTGAATGCTTTCGTCTCTTGTTGTCTTCGAAAGCAAACTCCCTAGTTGTTGAAGTCGCCGCCGAATTGGGACACTCGGAGTTAGTTGAACACTATGCGGCATTTGTCGGAATTGACGAGACTTTTTGCGAATTGTTTCCTGAATATGAAAACCTCTTGGACTAGAAAAATGTGCTTAACGCGCCTTCTTCCTTTTTAACTAGCAAATAAAATGTCTATTGAAATTAACCATGTTCTAAATGGCCGCGAAATCGCGGACTTACTTGTGTATGTATTTAATCCGTATCTAAAGAGCCGCGCCTCATCTGTCATTCATCCATATCTCTTGGGAGAAGACAACTCGCGCGTGCCTTTTTATTACGCGCTTCAAAAAGGTCTAAAGCCACCTTGCAATCTTCCTTCTGTTCAGTTTTCGTTCAAAGGAACTCTGCGTCCCGAGCAAATTTCAATCGTTGAACGCTCGTTTGAACTTTTGCGTCTCAATCATACTCTCTTGTTATCAACACATGTTGGTTTTGGAAAGACTATTCTAGCCATCTATATTATGACACAACTCCGTATGAAAACATTCATCATCGTCAATCGAATTGTTCTCATGCAACAATGGTATGCATCAATCAAATCTTTTTCTGACGCGCGCGTTTGTATTCTCGAGGCCGGCATTGAATTTGACTCGGACGAGTTCGATGTCTTTATCATCAATATAGTCAATGTTCCGAAACTAGATACATGTCTGTTTGATATTGGAACGCTCATTCTCGATGAGGCGCATTTAATTCTTTCAAACAAGATGTGCAACAATCTTCTCTACTTTACGCCGAGATATACAATTGGTCTTACGGCTACTCCTTATAGGACAGACGGCTCAAACAAACTCTTTGAATTATTCTTGGGCTCAGAGAAAATATTCAAACCTCTTCTTCGGACACATATTGTGTACAAAATATTGACAGGGTTTAAGCCTGTTATTCAAACGCGCGCGGGAAAAGTCAACTGGGACTCGGTTCTCTCTCAACAAGCAGAGAGTATTGAGAGAAACGAACTTATCGTAAACCTTGTCTCTGCGCGGCCAGACAAAGTGTTTATGATTTTGTGCAAACGAGTTTCTCAAATCAAGTTGCTGAGGGATTTATTCCGCGCGCGGAATATAGAAGTCGAGGCGGTCTATGGAACAGAGCGAATTGACGTTTCAAATCAAGAGCGCAGAGTTCTTATCGGAACCGTCCAAAAACTTGGTGTCGGGTTCGACGACAAGAGAATTAATTCTCTAATACTTGCCTGCGACTTGCAGGAATATTTTATTCAGTATCTTGGAAGAGTATTTAGAGATCCGAACGTCGAGCCGGAAATATTTGATTTGGTTGACGATGAATTCATACTTAAAAAACACTGGAAGGCGCGCGCTGATGTCTACGAAAGCGCAGGCGGAAAGATACTTACTCATCTCCCTGAAGCATTCATTTAAAACAACGGGCGCGCATGCAGAGAGTATTATAGATAATATTTTAGAAATTGAATCATTTAATTTCTTTGGAACAGAAAGAAATTATGCTGAGGATGAAATTCCCAAATATCTTTTCGCCCAAAACTATTCGATGGGAATCGATTGTCTACGAAAATGGATCTGTGTCTCAAAAGCAAGACCTTCGAATCGGCGCCGAGATTAATCATGGAAAATATGGAACAGTATATAGGGGAGAATACTGCCTTCATCATTGGGAAAAACCGGACGACTTAATCTCTGTTGCGGTTAAAAAGGTTTTTCTCAAACGCCATGAAGCCGAGGTTCATCGAGAGCTTGAAAGCCTAATCACACTGCGAGAAGAGCGCGGAATCATTCATCTCTTCAATTATAAAGAGACAAGTGAAAATGGCCTCTTTGTATTCGAGCTCTGTGAAGGCGGCGATCTCATCGACTATGTGTTGAAGAAACCTCTTACAGAAGCCGAGGCAAAAAAGATTATTCGATGGCTGTGCGAAACTGTTCAGAGATGTCATGACCATGGTATCGTCCACACTGATATCAAACTTGACAATATTGGAATTGTAAATCGCGACAGCATTGAAGATTTGAGAATTCTGGATTTTGGAAACAGTAAAATTGTCGGAGAAACATATGAGGCTTGCGAACTACTTGGGTCGCCTCACTATACGCCGCCAGAAATATCAACCAAAGCAACTTTTAGTTCTCCAGAAGAATTATTTGCAATTGATATGTGGTGTGTTGGCATCTGTGCGTATTGTCTCATAGAGGGATGTTTTCCTTTTGAGCCCAACCATCAGAACAGTTTAAAATTTTCTGCGGCGTCTCTTGAGGCGCGTGATTTCATTAGACGAATACTAACGAAAGTCAAGTTCCGCGCTACAATTGCAGAGTGTCTTCAGCATGAATGGCTGCGCTAAGTTTTACTTTCATTTCAAATAATAAAATTTCCATTTTGTATGAAACATCTGATTTTCAGACATTTCACTAATCTAGTAGGAAAGCTTCATCTTTCAATGCTTTATGTCGACGAATAAATTTCTCAACTGCAATTCCATGACTTTCAAGATAATCCTTTCCTCCTTCATTATACAGTCTATACGGTTCGGTATATACAACTCTGGAAATTCCGACGGATACGATTGCCTGCGCGCATTTAATGCAGGGTGAAAGCAATGTAAACATTTCCGAGTTCTCAGGAATGCCTCCATTTCGCGAGGCATGAAGTATTGCGTTCATTTCTGCATGAATTTCGTGGTCTTTGCTCCATTCGCGGTGCGCAAATCTTTCGCGCGGACCAACATCGACACAATGAGGCTCGTACGAGGGAACTCCGTTATAACCTTCTGAAATAATTCTATTTTCGTTTGTAATTATGGCGGCCGTCTGTTTCTTCCAGCATGTCGACCTTTTTGCTAGAACTTCGCACATGGAAATTCTAATCTCGTCCCATGTTGGGCGCTCTTCAGACCAATCTGTATCCGCACGAATGTCCATATTTAAGTGTTAAAGGGATTTTATTAAATGAAGTTCAAAACATGGTTAGAACATTATCACCAAGATCTTGTTATATTGTTTGATATTGTCCGAGCGCGGCACGACGATGTGCCGGATGAAGCATTTCTATCTTTCTGTGCGCTGGTCTACACAAATCGGTTGAGCGATGAAGTAGTGTAATAAGTGCATCGCCGGTGTTTCTTCTTCTCTTGGTTCGATCGGAAAGGGATATAGCTCGTGCGCGGCGAGATGTTTCAAATCTGAAACGAGACCGTTGCTAACACAGCTTCTGTTGCTCTCTAGCAAAAAGTTTGTTGCCTTCTCGACCAACAATGAGCAAAAGCGTCGGCGAGGAATGAAATTGTTGATGATACCGTGCACTGTCAGTGGAACTCCTTTCAGCGATGAAAAGGCCGCCGAGCGAATATTCAATTCTCTGATTTTTCTGGATATGAGTATAAGACAATCCAAAGGCAACTTGTAGAGAATATACTTTTCTTCTTCGTATATGATATCTGTGCTTCGAATAATTCTAATTCGAAGCAATTCTTCTAACAGAACTCGTTGCTCAATCGAATTTTCAACTCCAAATATATCTCTAACGATTTCTCTAAGAACAGAGATAAGAGCAAGACTTCGCTCTGACTTGACTCCAATTCCGGACCAAACTCCGAGCTCGCGGTCTTCACCGGCCAGAACCATTCCGTCAGTCTCGAAAATAACTCTTACTCTAACTTCAGAAATCATTACGCCAAACACTCACTCTCGAATACCTTTTAATCTAGAAGTCCCGACTTAATTCATTTTCTCAATGATAAATGAGCTATTATGATAATCGAAATCTTAGCTTGGTCGGCTGGGACAAGACAAGTACTTCGAGCCAGAATTATCAGTACTTTTTTAGTCAAGAAAATATTAACCGCCTTTCCGCCCAAATTACGGAGCATCTAAAAACGACTGGTCAAATTATAAAAGTTTCTGACCGCGTTATTGGCGGCGTAATGAGCGACGTTTCAAGGTCTTTTAATCCGCGCACAGGTGATATTTTCTCTAGATACATTATTCCTACAGAAGAAGGAAGAGATGATTTGAAAAATATGAATGACCAAGTAATTACTGTGATTGTCAATACTGTAAGAGAAGAGGTTGAACAACAGCGCTGCAACGAACGTCTCAGCATCTGGACGACTGTTCTTGGAGATTTTAACCCAGAAGGTATGCGCGCGCATTCCAAGATAAAAACGCGCGAAAGAGACTATATGAAGGGAGAGTTTATGATGAATTATTAATAATCAAACTTTACAGTGAAACAATTTCCCTCACAATAAATGGATAAGAAATTGTTTCAAGAGTGTATTCAAGCTGTAAATGAACGTATAGCTTCAAAGGGTTATCAAATTGCCCTCGCGCGCCCTAAAGACATGGAAGCCGTGTACGAATTTGTCGACGCGAATGTAAAACATGATTGTATGGAAATCGACTTATCTGACTATACTGTCTTGTATGCCTTTGACATGCAGAGCGAAAAAATTGTCGCTCATCTTGCTATTGCTCTTGATAGCACTCCTGATGGAGAGGAATTTATTGCCATTGGAATGTCGTGCACGGATATTGACCATCGTCGCCGCCGTTTGACTTCTTATCTCAGATTAGCTGTATTTTTGTATGCTATTCAAGACCCTAATGTGCAATATATTGCTTCTGATGTCAATTCGAGCTCAAAGGCGGTCCTGGAAAAGTTTGGTTTCGTTGGAGAAGTTGGAGGTTTTTTGGAAAAGTTTAACTGGATATATAGCTCTTTTGTTGAAACGAATGATCCCGTCTTTGTCGCGCGCGTCGAGCAATTCTTTTCTTAGAGATTGTAGTCTTCATATTTACCGGAATTATCACTGAAGCTTCCGCGTTGTTTTCCGCAGCGCGGCGTAAATGCAAACCAGTTCGAGTTTGGCTGAAGAGATTTCCAATACTGGTCATTCATATACAGCCAGTGCTGGTGTGTTTGCTCAAGCATTGCCGCCGCGGTTTCAAGAGAAGAAATCAGCGAATCGTAAAACTGTGAATTGACAATGTATCCAGAAGCTGTCTGTGCTTCGAGAACTTTAGATAAAAACGGCCAAGAAGTTGGTTTTGATTGAAACATATTATAAGACAGCATACATACATCAAAGTTAATCGCGCCTTCAAAAAGTTCGGACAGATTATGTTCCAACTCGTCCCGCGAAACAGTAAACATAAAATCGTCTTCTAGAATCAAAACATTTCGATAACCCCGCTTTTTTGCCACCTTTAAAACTTCTAAATGAGATTTTGTACACCCTATACCCCCGCCTTCGTCAATAGCCGCGAAGCGTTCTCCTTTCAGACCAAAAGCCCGCAATTCTTCTTCAATCTGCGCGCGCCGATCTGTTCTGCGGTCAAGATTGATGTAAATAATACCATTTAGGTTTCGAGACATTTTTCTTTTTCAAGTCTCTTAATTGTCTTTAAACACGATAAATGATATGTACACCAAAGTTGGTAGGAGGTCTTGGTAATAGACTATTTACAGTCTGTTCTGTTTACGGAATTTGTCGCAAAATGGGACGCACGCTTCTTCTTAATCCAAATCTGAGCGACGATAATGCTCACTCTAAAGAGAACTATTTTCAAACTGTATTTGCGCGCTTTCCTCAAGGAAGATGTGAGCTACAAGGCGCCGTTCGGGAAACGGAGCTATTCAAAAAGAATTTGCATCTCTATGCTCTCGAGAGAAGTAAGAACTATGCTATCGAGGGTTATCTACAATCGCTCGAATACTTTCATGAATACAGAGATGAATTACTACATCTTCTTTCTACTTTATCTCCGCCGGATAAACCGTTCTTTAAAAGGACAGCATTTCTTCATGTCCGCCGCGGCGATTATGTTAATCACTGGCTACATTATGTCGAGTTTGAGACATACTACAAACGCGCCGTGAAACACGTACAAAAGGTATTTGGAGATGATGTTAGAATAAGAATAGTATGTTCAGATACTGCATATCTGAAAAAGCTGATTGAAAATCTAGAACTCAATCACTATGAAGTTGACATGCGTGAAGATGAAGTGAAAGTTCTTTCCGATATGGCTTCATGTGAATACGGAGGAATATGCGGAAATAGCACATTTGCGTGGTGGGGAACATACCTAAATCGCAGCCCAAGTGCAATTTCTATACTTCCGGATACGTGGTTCAGTAGAAGTCAACTCGCAATCGATGCAGATGTCCCTGATGACCTTATTCAGGTCAATAGCACTGTATTACCCGTGTTATAAGAGACACTATTTAAGTGATGATGTATTGAACAGAAATGTTTACCGCCGAGCAAATCGAAAGGTTTAATTACTATTATAGAATTGCCAAGTTGAGGCAAGAGAGGCATCGTTTAGCCGCGGCCCATTACAGAGATATTTCCACAAACTTTAAGATACCGCTCATTGTGGGAAATGCTCTCTCAGCGACCCTTGTTGTTATTCAGGCAAATTATTCCGGGGTTATTTTGCAAGCTTTAACGATCGGTACCACATTCTGGTGTACTATAACGCAGGCAATGGCCACGATATCTGATTTTGATGGATTGAGCCAGCAGTATAGAGAGACTTCGCGCCGATACGGAGACATTGTTTCATTTCTCGAGAGAGAGTATGATGTCAATTATGGCCGCTCGAGCGAATTTTATCCCTGCGCTCCAAAAAACCTTGAAGACAAGACGAAAACTATTGCAATCACCTCGGCGGACGAATACGCGCGCTATTTGTTCGAGCATGTAAATAAGATGGTTGACGAAATAGAAGACACAGAAGAAGATGTTCCGGAAGAAGCTTATAAGGTAAAGATTGAAGATTTTGAAGGCCTTATTAAAACAAAATCATAAAAAGCCGGACAGATGCTCATTGATTTAATTTTGAACCTTGAATTGAATCAGAGAACGAAACGCCAGAAAGCGCGGCTTGGCATTGAAAGTAGCATTCGGAGTAGCAAGCCGCGGCCTTTTCGGGAGGAACGTTAAATTGCGTGAACGGAATATCAACGTGCAGTTCAACAAGCGTGCACTTTGAACCGTACTTTGATATCGCTTCGCGAGTATGTCTCTCAATTGGAGAAAAAACGAGATTGGAAAACACAGCAAATACCGAATCGTCTGTTTGCCTTACCGTGCTCGAAGGGAGAGTAAAAGCAATTATGTCTTGGTGTCCATTTCCGACTGCAATCTCGAGAGGCAAATTGCAAACAATTCCGCCGTCGAAATACAAGTCGCCTTCAAAGACTGTTTTTCCAAATATAAAAGGAAGAGCACACGAAAGACGAACCGCGTCAAGACAAGGGACATATGGTCGCGTTTTTGGAGAAAAAACTTCTAATTTGTTTTGGGTATAGTTGTATGTACAAATATGAAGCTCTCGGCCCGTCGTCTCAAAAATTTCGCCAAGCGTCGGAACTTTTCCGTATCGGTCTGAAATAATATTCTTTAAAAAAGTGTCAAATCTGTTGTAGTCTAAGAGTTGGATGTTTGACTTGTTCAAATCAAACTGAAAACGAAATTCAATACGCTGAAAGAGGTAAAACATTTCGGGCGGCGAAAAGCCGAGCGCGGCCAAGACACAGATGACTGAGCCAGCCGATGTTCCATAGAAATATTTGATATGCTCGAGCCCAGAATATTGGTTAACATATTCAAGAGCGCCAAGAAGACCGACCCCTTTGACAGAGCCTCCGGATAAGACGAGAGTGTGAAACGGCATTTTTGGCAGAGCGTTCTTTTTATTAACAAGAATGGCACACATAGTTCGTAAATTGAATTGTTTACGAACTCTCATATTCTTTGGATATACTTACTCTCTAATATGAAACTGGAGAGGGCTTGTTTTGTTGAGTGGATTTTCTATATCTACTTTAAACATGCTCCGTCTTCAACTCCAGCCGTTCCATTTAGAGCAGTAAGAGTTTATGATATGTTCATTCAAAAGACTAAACCTGAAAAGGATGATTATTTTCTATACGCTCTCGCCTCTCTTTGGATATCTTTAAAATATTCAGACGAAGATTTCTATTTTTGCGTTTGGAGGGATATTTTGAAATCGTTCGGATATAGTAAGAAGCAATTTTTTGAAACGGAGAAACAAGTATTTTTCTCCTCGACGGACGCCCTAATTTCCGACACTGCAGTCGATTGCTCTCTGTTTAGAATTGAAGAGATTGGAGAAAGGGGTCTGAAGAGATTTATTCTTTGCGGCGAAGCTTGTTTGATTTTGTTTCCAGAAATGGACCAAAAGGAGGTATCGACCTTGTTGAGCGATTACGCATATTTTCTTGAGGCGTACAAAAAGGACAATACCATTTGCTTTGATACCAAGTTTAAGATGATCAATCATCTTTATTTCAAACTAAGACAGAAGTATCATCACCACATCAAAACACATTATATTCACACATGTTCCTTTTAAATAAAACCACAATTTTACAATCAAATACTATGTTTGCCACGTCTAAGGGGCCGCCCGGCGCCGGAAATGATTTAGCTGGCTCGAAGAGGGAGTGAGAGTATACACAATAGCAGCAATGTCTTTTTCTGCCTTCATCACCCCTAACAACTCTCAGTTCGCATCCGATGCCCTGATGGTTCTTGAGGAGAAGTTTAGCTATTCTGAAATTAGCGACAAAAATGTTGCCTTTACAATTTTGGAATTCGCTCTCTTTGATGAAGAAGAGCACACCTTCTCCAAGATGGCAGAAAAGAATAATCTCATTGCTATCAACTTTTTGATTAAAAGTTGCGCCGGTCCCTCGGGCTCTCCTATCGCCGACACGATGGAAGATGGTCTGGTCATCTCTAGTACGCTCGGACATCTTGATGCAGTAAAGCTGTTTGTTGAGGCGGGTGCAAATATCCATGAAAAGACCGAAAGAGGAACTTACTTTTCTGGAGATTTCTTGGAAGAGCCGGCGTTTCTTAATGCGTCCAAAAATGGACATGTCCAGGTTATGGAGTATCTGGTTGAATGCGGCGTCGAACCCTCCTTTAGAGACGGGTATGCAATCTGCTTGGCGGCAGGCGGGGGACATCTTCCAGCTGTTAGATTTCTCGCATCAAGAGGAGTTGATGTAAGATCCAATCATAACTTCGCTCTGCAGCTTGCATGCGACGGCGGTTATGTATCTGTAGCCCGGTTTTTGATTGAATGCGGTGCATCAGTGGCAAATTTAGATGGAGACGAGCTTATTTGCGATGCTGTGTCTCGCGGCAATTTGCCTCTTGTTCAATGTCTCTTGGAAAATGGAGCCGATGTAAGCGCTGTCGATGACTTTCCAATTCGCGAGGCGGCGACTAATGGCTTTTTAGAGATTGTCGAGCTTCTTGTCGAGAATGGAGCAGACATTCACGCAGAAGACGACGAGGCCCTTCGACTGGCGTGCCAAAGAGGAAACCTCTCAGTTGTTCACTATCTAATCAACCGAGGCGCGGATATTAGAGCATTAGATGACAGCGCTCTATGTTATTCATCTCAAATGGGAAATTTAGAAGTGGTCAAAGTTCTTTTGGAAAGAGGTGCAGATGTCAAGGCTAGAAATAATTTTCCCATTTGCGCCGCGGTCGACTCGGGTAATCTAGAGCTTGTCAAGTTCCTAAATGAACGAGGCGCCGCCCTGCAAGTGAATATGGATTATTGTATTCTGAGCGCATGTAAGTTTGGACATGTCGCAATTCTAAAGTTTCTTGTCGACAATGGATCGGATATTAATGCTAGCAACGGTTCCTGTCTTGTGAATGCAGTCAATAATATGCATTTAGAAGTCGTACAGTTTTTGATTGAACGCGGCGCGTATGTTGACTTTTCAAATTCTCTCACCGTGAAATCTGCCGCTTTTCTCTTCTCCGCGGGTTATGATCCTTGTCGAGATGATAATGCAGCAATCGTTGAAGCAGCTTCTTCCGGAAGAGCCGACATTGTCGAATGTATTCTTAAACATGGAGGAGATGTCGACGCGCGCGACGGTCTTCCTCTCTACAGAGCTTGTAGAAACAACTTCTTCTTGGTCGCGAGAGTATTGATTAGTTATGGCGCAAATGTCTCCATCAATGATAACATGGCGCTGCGAACTGCGCTTAGAGAGGATAATCAGAGAATTTCCAACCTCTTGAAGAGATACGGGGCTCAAGTCTAGATATAAGTAAGTACACGAACACAAAGCAAAAATAAAAATAAACACACATATACACATAAAAAAGGAATAAAAAGCCAAGAATATGTTTGAGAAGCATGACCTGCCGACCAAACATATTCTTGGCTTTGTGTTCTGCAAAAGTTTGCCGCGAGAAGTCAAATTTTTTTCTCCAATAAATGAAAGACTTGATAATAGCCATTCTCGGAATTACACTCGTATCAGTTCTACTTATAAGAAAACCAGTAGTAAAGGAAAACTTTTGGGGGCTTCCAAACAGGACCGTCTACAAGGATGAAGAATACAAGATTCAAAATAAATGCGGCTCCGTTATGTATTCTGTTCCCCCGACTTATCAGGCAATGCTTTCGCCGCGATTTTCAAACGTTAACTACGGCGCAAACATTCGTTATGATACTCCAGAGAGTACATTTCTCGGTTCACCTGACCATCCACTTGGATGCGCCGGACCAGGTGTTAATTCAATCATCAAGGAAAATTATTATCAGCCCTCTTCTGATGGTTCAATGAAGGAAACTCTTTCAAACTGCGCGGCAATTAACAAGTTCATGAAAAACGCCGAAATGGGCCAGATTGCAATGTCTCCGCCGGAAGGTATAACCGTATCCAACTCTGGATGCGTTATGCCATCTCAAGTCGTAAACTATGATCGTCTTATCTTTGCCAATCAGAGGAGTAGATTGTATGGCCTCGGCGACCCAATTCGAGGCGACTTGCCAATTGTTCCAATTCGTTCGGACTGGTTCAGGCCTTCCGTTCATCCAAACATTGACCTTAGACAAGGAGCTATGAATATTATTGGAGGAGACAACAACGCAACTGCAAATGCTCTCGCACAGCTTCAAGACCAATCGTCCGGCCGCGCCGATATCGCTCAAAAGGATATTTCTCTGGGCGCCGCTCAAGGAGATATTATCGTTACTGCATTTCCCTAAACAACTTATTTTCTATATGTTTATCTGCTTATAGAAATCATAAACATGTTGCCGAACACTTAACGACACACACGTCTGAGTAAAAATGGAACGTAATATTATCGATATAGTATCTGACGAGGCTCTGCTAAATTTCGTTAAACAGGGACTCAAAGTCGTTGATTTCTCGGCCTCATGGTGTAAACCCTGTTCTGCAGTTGCGCCGCGTTTTGAACAACTCGCGGGCCGCTTTAAAGGCAAAGATGTTCAGTTTGCTAAAGTTGATATTGGGGTTCTTGTCGGAGACTGGGGAATTCAGAGCGTCCCGACGTTCAAGGTATACAAAGATGGCTCCGTGCTCAATGTTTTTTACGGAACTGTGCTGACTGAACTTGAAGCCCTCCTCAATAGTATTAGAATAAGTTCAAAATAAAAGTTTCATTACTTTCGTATTAAACTAATTCCAAGTCAGATTAAATGCCATATTGCCAGTTTATTAGCAGCCCGGCGAATGCCTTTTTTGGCTCGTTTCCGTCCGACAAGGAACTAGATGTACTAGTAATGAAAGAAAACGTTAAAGTTATTGTTAATCTCACGGAAGATGATGAGGGTGGTATTGGAATATATGAGCCTCCCGCAAATACGCGCGTCATTAAATTTCCAATCAAGGATAATCATGCTCCAGAGGATTGGGAAGAGTACGCGCATTTTTTACTTGACCTTATTCTTTGTTTGCGCCGCGGAGAAAACATGTTTGTTCATTGCCGCGCGGGACATGGTCGTTCAGGAACCGTAGCAACAAGTATTCTTTGTTATCTGAATACTTTACTTCATCCTAAGGATGCGATAGACGAGATAGCTACTGTTCACTCGAAGCGCGACGGCCTGAGCGCGAAATGGTCGTACGTATTCAATCCACTTTCGAGAGTTCAGCAAATGTTTATTTACAAATTTTTTTCAACCATTTATCTGACACGTGCCTATCACACTGGAAATCAGCGCGGCTTTAGCTCCTTTTCGCCGCATTCTGTTCAGCTCGAAAACGGCCTTACATTTCCAAATGCAGAGGCGGCGTTTCAGTATTTTCGGGACCCGAATGATTTAGTATATGTAAAGAAACTTCAAGACTCCAAGAAATTCATTCTCGTAAAACTTATCGGAGACAATCATTGGTCAAATGCTCGAACGCTAACATGCGACGAAGATGAAGAGATGATGTATAACATATACAAACTAAAGTATTCTCAGAACCCGAGCTTAGTCGAAACACTTCTAAAGACTGGCCTGAGGCGAATTCATGATGGATATACTTACTCTCATCCAAACAATCTCGTTGGACGCGTCTTGATGCGCCTTCGCGAAAATTTACTACAATAAAAGTATAATCATGAAAGCAGTCGCGAAAATGGATCAAAAGGGATTTGTATACTTTGAAGAAAAGCCTTCTGGAGTTCATGTAAAGTTTGTTCTTGACAACTTTAGGGCATCGTCAACTCACGCGGTTCATATTCACGAGTTCGGAGACTTGACCAAGGGCTGCGCCTCGCTTGGACCACATTATAATCCGACAGGCACACATCACGGCAGCTTTGCATCTTGCTGTCGGCACGCCGGAGATTTGATTAACAATTTTACTACAGATTCGAAGGGAAGTTTTCATATGTCTTATGTAGATCCATCAATACAAGTCCGTGATATCCTCGGCCGCTCGGTAGTTATTCACGACTTGCAGGATGATTTGGGTCAACAGGGATATGAAAAGCTTTCAGATAAAGAATTAGAAAAACTTTGCCGCGAAAGAAAGTATTCAGAGCGAGGAAGAGCAGCGCAAGTTGAAAAACTGAACAGAGAATCTCTTTTAACAGGAAATGCAGGAACGCGGCTTTCATGTGGCGTCATCGGTCTTGCTTCCTCTGGGTAAACAGAATAGATATTTTTCGATTGTGTTGAGACAGGCGCGCGGTATTATTCCTGAAAGCGCGGCGTTAGTTTCATCCCAGCATCGAAAAAAAGAATTTGCAGAGCCCATTTTGTCAATTATCAAAGTTGCTCTCTTTGAAGAGATTTGAGGAACAGCACATAACAATCTTTCGAAAGTCGCGCGTTCTTTTAGAGAGTTGATAAGCTTTTCGGCGCGCTCTGTGCCAAAACGGCGCGTTCCGATCTTTATTGCAGCGAGAGATATGACATCTAGCTCTTGGAATAACTCTTGTATCTTTCTAGTTCGAAATGCGCGCGCTGAAGTTGCTGATATTCCAGCGAAACTGGACCATATTCTGTCGGAAATTTGTTCGTCTGTCAGTGGGCGTTTCTTTGTTGCGGCCGCCAAACCATCTTCTTTAGATTCCTTATTGAAATCCAAAGTTTCTAAATTGCGGGCAAACTCAAGAAGACGTCTAAGACTGTCGCGTGGGCAGCTAGAAGTAAGTTCTATAATTCCATCTCTAAACAAAAGATGGTCCAGATGCGCGCGCAAATTACGATAGGGAATTCCCTGAACTCCTTCTGGAATTGACCAGTCCGGGCCAGATGGAACGGGGCCCTCCATTAGATAAGCAAGTCGCGCGCCCGTTGTTTCTCTGTATTCTTTGAGCTTTTCAATATTTGCTTTACGGCCATCTTTAATTGATGCTGCGAGGTCAGCCCAAGTTTTTCTCTCAATAATCACAAAAGGAATTAGAACATCTTCTGCTGTGCGGCGGCCGATAAGAATATCACCTGTTGTAAGATGAGCACGGCTTACATTGTCATAATCTTGCGCGTGCTGCCAAAGTTTGTGTTCGCGGTCATCGAATATTAGTTCCATTTATCCTTTAAAAAGAACTTATTAATATCCACAAGAACCTCTATTGCAAGTGTCAAACTTTGTGTTCTTTTTGTTCATAACCATATTTTCTCGCATACCAGTCATACCAGTCATACCAGTCATGCCAGTCATACCTCCATGATGCATCGGGGGCATCATCGAACCGCAATCGTATCTGACTTTAAACTTTGTACAATCGGAAGGATATGCATCCAAAACAGTAAAATGTGAACCGGTAGAATAAGGCTTATTGTGTTGCAAAGTGTTGTATCCAGGCGCGCTGTAAACCGGCACGACAGGAATTTGCATCGATGGTGCGCACGATGGTATAGGAGGCCTAACACAAGAACAAGATGGCCCGCAAGCATTCCGATTTCCGAAAAAGGAATCATAAGAGCTCAAACCATTATAAGAAGAGCATCCGGATGAACAATTAGAAGTTGCCATTTATTGAAAAATGAAAAAAATTTCATCTGATAGAACTACTTTCAAAATGTGCGAAGAGTCTGACTTTGATATTCTGGACGATATTCTGCGCGTCGATGATGAGCCGCCGAAGACCGAGTGCGAGCACGAGTATGAGGCTAATAACTGCATCAAGTGCGGCGAGCATATTAGAAATCCAGTTGACAAAGTGGCTTGGAGCGAGAATGTGAACACGTTTACGCGGCGAACAGTCAACGAAAAGACTATATTTCAAGATGTTCATGGCCTAGGACTGAACGACGTCGTTGTCAATCTTGCAAATGAAATTTATCAAAACGTTACGCACAACAAGACAATTCGCGGCCGAAGTCGACGAGGAATTGTATGCACGTGTGTATATTATGCCTCAAACAAGCTCGAGCCCAATATTTTTAGCTTTGACGAAGTTATCAAAATCTTCAAGATTGACAACAAGGTAGCCCTGAAGGGTTTTAAGTTTGTGAATAGCACAAACAACTATGCATTCACTTGTTTCACTACGACGCCAGAGACATATATCCGTCTCTTTTTGAAAAAGTTTTCAATGAGCTCTGAAAATATTGCTGAAGTACTGACCGGATACAAGTCAATTGGAAATATCGAACTATCGAGCCGGCCGCGTCCTCAGTCTGTTGCGGCCGCTTTTATATACTACTGGCTTCAAGACCACTATCCAGGGAGAATTAGCCTTTCTACGCTTGCTATAGAAACCGGAGTATCACAACTCACTATCGAGAAAATTGAGCGCGAAATTAGAGAAAAAATGATTTAAGTTATTTAAATGAAACAAAAAGAAAAATGTCAGTAGCAATGCAAAAGAGAACCCGCGGAGATAAGTTCATTATTCACTTGTCTCTTGATATTGATAAGCTCTATTCGGAATTTGAATTTTTGAAAAATGTGTGCGCGAACGAAAATCATGTCGAGAAAACAGTAACGTTTCTCGACGAAACCAAAAACAACCATAAAGGCAGCATTAGCTTTTCCCAGGTCGGCCAAAACTGCTATTGGGACCGCAATCCTTTTGAAGGGAGCGGAATAGGCTGTCCAATTAACAAGGTTTATAAACCGAGTGTTAGCAGCTACAAGTCGGCTATTAACGGAATGTCTTATGTTATTCAGGACACTATCAATGTCGGAGAGGCATCTTATGATATTATTGACCGCTTCTGCTCGCCGGAATGTTGCCTGGCGAGTATTGAATCGAACAACCATGACCCGATGTATATGAATTCGAAATATTTACTTTTCGAAATGCTAGGAAAGTCATGCGTTCAGGCGCCATCCTGGAGATTGCTGAAAGAATACGGAGGACCGTATACAATTGAAGAGTTTCGGCGCGCGCATTGCAACAGACTGTTCACTCTGGAGGGAATTATTTGCAAGCCCATGTTTTTTGTTTACAAGGAATCGTATCACCTCACTTGAGGGCGAAAAATAAAATCAAACCTAATACAATAAGAACAGACAAGACTATCACTACAATAATAATAACCTTTCTCATATGTTTGTTGGCACTGCCATTCGTATCGCTGTCAGAGTTGTCATTGCTATCCGTGTCGCCACCATTGTTCGGAATAGCAATACTTCCGTTTCCTTTTGAAAGTTTACTTATAACTGGACTAATTTTTGTATCAATAGGGAGAGAATTGTTATCCAAATGTATAATCGTAGGCAAAGATTTGTCAACATTATACTTGTTTCTTAGCCATTCTATATCCGTCGCAGAGTATTGATAGTTCTGTTTAGTTCCTTTTCCATCCAAGGTCAGTTTTGGGTCAATCGCATAAAGCATGATTGAATCCGGGTCGAAAGGAGAATTACTAACCTCGTTGGTAGGCGCGGCGTCAAGAATATTTTCATCTGTTTCTTCCTTTGTCCAACCCTGCGTCTGCTCGGCCCATTCGTAAACGGCCTGAGTATTCCACTTTATTCCGCCGGCGGGGTTTTGATGCTCATGAAGCATTCCAAGCGCGTGTGTAAATTCGTGAATGATTGTTCCGACATCTAGCCAGCCAAATGTCATTGTAAAGTCTGCAGTACTAACTTTACATCCTGTTCCAACTTCTGATTCAGAAGGCCCTCCTTGCGAAAAGCGAATACGAATGTCTCCCTGACCATTACTTATAAATTTGAGAGTTAGAGTTGGGACAACGGGCTGTACCAGAGTATTGACAACGAGCTGAACAACATCTATTGGAGACGACAATTGTCGAGCTTGTTGTTCAATCACATACTGGGCCGGCGAAACGTTTGGCTGTATCTCTTGAAGAGGAATTTCCCATGCTGGCATTCCGTAATCAAGAGGAAGGAATGAAATAGTAATTGTACTGCCTACGTCCCAGGCAAGGTCATCCCTGAAGACGGCCATTGACATCACGCCGGCGTGTGGCTGTTTAGAAGAGCGGCTCGCAATCTTCTGAATGCACATTTTGATATCCATTGCATTGAAAGACATTTATACATAGTCAGAAGCGCGCGCGATCCATTGACACGATTCTTGTACTAGTTCAACAGGCTTGGCGCAGCCATATCCAAGGTTTTCTCGGACGACGCGCTCGCATTCTTCTCGGGGCGCATGAGGGTTGAGCTGTTGAAAATCTTTAAAGACAAAGTGTCGGATAATCCTGCAATTGAGCTCGTTGCGCTGAACTACAAACTCTGCGCCGCAATGTGGACATGTAAATGGTATTAAGTCGGTCATTAATAGACCAACAGCATTTTGTTAATTAAAAGTAAAATGAATGATTTAATTCCCGAATGCATCGATAACAAATGATGAATGTATCAATCGTAGATATCCTTATGGATAAGTTAACATCTGCTCTCGCAGAAACGCCGTTTAGAAATCTGGTGCAGAATACTTACGATAGTATTAGATGCAAATACTATATTAGGTCGAATAGTCGATGTCAAGCGGCAGCATTAAAAGAAGGTGGTTTGTGCAAGAGGCACAATTTTCCTCTATGTCCTGCGCAGCTAAAAGCAGGAAAGAACCGCGGACAGTCATGTGGAAGACTGGTAAAAGAGGGAGAATTTTGTTCCATTCATAGCAAAAAGCCGCGCGCCGAAATTGTAGAAGAGAAAAAGGAAGAACTAGATGAAGAAAGCCCTAGACACAGGTGTGTTTCTATTCTCAAAACTGGTTCAAATAAGGGACAAAGATGTTCGAAAGATGCAGTTGAGGGGCAGTATTGCAAGAGGCATGCCCGCGTGGAAAAAGATGGAAAAAAGACAGAGATTTCTCAATTCGAAGAATTAAAACTCGAGACAGAGACTTCTCAGACAGAGATTTCTCAATTCGAAGAATCAAAACTCGAGACAGAGATTTCTCAGACAGAGATTTCTCAATTCGAAGAATCAAAACTCGAGACAGAGACTTCTCAGACAGAGATTTCTCAATTCGAAGAATCAAAACTCGAGACAGAGATTTCTCAGACAGAGATTTCTCAATTCGAAGAATCAAAACTCGAGACAGA
>JACCDI010093617.1_pt1 | contig 100779 bp, 76 predicted proteins | sample 7442791 | NCBI WGS metagenome assembly JACCDI01 (sample SAMN15323434, study PRJNA562643) | freshwater metagenome | isolation source: river surface water | place: USA:Blue River Watershed | collected 2017-08-15
ATTCAATTAAAGATAAAGAAACCGAGAATATCAAAACTCGGTGATTACCGTCCTCCAAAACCCGGTGAAGCACACAGGATATCATTAAATAAAGATCTGAATCCCTTTGCTTTTCTGGTGACATTTTTGCACGAAGTTGCCCATTTAGTGAATTTCGAAGAGTTCAAAGGTCGAGTTGCACCCCATGGTGCCGAATGGAAATCACACTTTCAGCAAGTCAGCGTACCCATATTCAAACAGGAAATCCTACCAACCGATGTGTACTTGGCATTGTTAAATTACTTAAAAAATCCAAAGGCCAGCAGTTGTACCGATGGAAATTTGGTTAGGACCTTACGTAAATACGATTTAGACAATCCATGGATATTAGTAGAAGAAATGGGAGTTGGTCTACTATTCGAAACCCAAGACGGAAGACGATTTAGAAAATTAGAACGGATGCGCACCCGATATCGATGCAAAGAAGAGTTAACTGGCAAGATATACTTGGTGCCTGGACTAATGAATTGCAAGCCTGTACTTTAAAGAAAACTTCCGTTATCTACAAGAAAGCATTGGAGGAATGAATTACCTCGGCAATAACGACTTCAGTAATTATCGCACTAACTACGTCCATTCGTTGTGAGTGTTACATAGCTTAGAATCCTAAAACAGTTTCCTCTGGTCTCTTACCATCGAACAACATTTCAGGATTTTCCAATAATTGCTTCACTCGAACCAAGAAGCTTACGGATTCTCTACCATCAATAATTCTGTGATCATAACTCAGTGCTAAATACATCATCGGTCTGATAACGATTTGTCCATTCTCTACCACAGGACGCTCTACGATGTTGTGCATTCCTAAAATTCCACTTTGGGGAGGATTAATAATGGGAGTACTCATCATGGAACCAAATACACCCCCATTGGTGATTGTGAACGTACCACCCGTCATTTCTTCCAAACTCAACTTATTATCTCTCGCTTTACCGGCTAAACGCTTTACTTCTTTTTCTATTTCTGATAAACTCAACGTCTCAGCGCTACGAATTACAGGAACAACTAACCCTTTAGGTGCACTCACCGCAATAGATACATCGCAATAATCATGATAAATAATTTCTTCACCTTCGATACTTGCATTAACGGCTGGCCAATCTTTCAATGCAATACAAACGGCACGGGTAAAAAAGCTCATAAAACCTAAACCTACTCCATGGGTCTCTTCAAACTTCTTCTTATACTGAGCTCTTAAGTCCATGATCGGTTTCATATTAACCTCATTAAATGTGGTTAACATGGCAGTTTCGTTCTTTGCCGCAACCAAACGTCTGCTTACAGTTTTACGTAAGTTCGACATCTTCTCTCGCTTGGGCTCGCGGTTAGACGTATGATATTTACTATTGGATGAACTTGCTAATGGGTTATTTCCTGCACTCAAACCATTCCCATTGGTAACAATCGCTTCTAACACATCCACCTTGGTGATTTTACCATTTGCCCCTGTACCTTTGATGGTTTTAGGATCCAATTGGTATTGTTGAATTAACTGTACCGCAATCGGCGATGCATTTAAATCAGAAATATTTGCGGTAGAAGCACTGCTAGCCGAGGATGAAGCAGCACTTTCACTTGCTTTATTAGCCGATTCTTTAACCTCCAGTTTTTCCGATGGAGTTGTAACTGAGTCTGCGGAAGTTGCTGTTGATTTTGCGGCTCCGGCAGGTTTCGCTGCATCCGTATTGATTATCGCTATAACCGTATTGATAGCTATTGTATCACCAACATTACCAATTAATTTTTCAATTACTCCCGCTTTCTCTGCATTAACTTCAAATGTTGCTTTATCACTTTCAAATTCAGCGATAGGGGCATCCATTTCAATCCAATCACCCTCTTTCACTAACCAGTTTGCAATTGTTACTTCACTTACCGATTCTCCGGGTGCGGGTACTTTGATTTCAAGAGCCATGGAATAATTAAAAATTTAGTAGCGCAAAGTTACAAATTCCCCGCCGTATGGCAAAAGCAAAGATTCCATCCAAGAATAATAAAAGAAATACACTAATAAAGAAAAAGCCATCTAGAAAGATGGCTCCTTATTTTCCCTTCGAATATTAATTTTTCTAATCCTTAGAAGATAAATTACTATTTAGCTTTAATAGCTTGAGATGTTGCTTCATTACTCAAAGGCTGAATTTCCTTCTTCTTCTTTTTAGGCTCTAAATTATAACTCAGACCCATATGCATTTGAAAATACCAATCGTTCAACCCATTCGTAGAACGATACGTTGCAGGATTAATATCTGGACTATAGGCCGAAATCTTATTCAAATTAGCCAAATATTCAGGAGAATTTGGATCCACAGCCTGTTGATTATCACGCATCAACTGATAGTTACCTCCATACCATAAACCAGGTCCAAAATCATCCAAATAATCTGTAGTTGTGTAAACGCTCTTAATTTCCCCCTTAAAACTCCATTTCTTGCGTATGTAAGACAACATAAACGTAGCACCCACATTGGCAGCAACCTTTCCATATTGATCCTTACCAGGTAAGAAATTCTGACCTTCAGAACCCAACTTCCTCAAATCAAATTTATACTGCTCGTTCATCCGATCTTTATATTGAGCATAGGTCTCATTATTTCTCTGACTCTTGTAAGCATAGCGATAAGGAGTATAATTCAATAAACCAAAGGATAATCCAATAGATGGTACAAATCGACTTTTCTTACCCGCTTTAAACGCATAATCCTTTAAATGCCAAATCATCTCCCCTTCCACAATATTCATTGGCGTTACAAACATCACCGACCATGCATTCCCGAATGGTGTGAAGTTCTCGTAATTCATATTGATTGCAATAGGTGATAAACCTCCAGTAAACAAACCGGTAGCATACAAATTATGCATCGAAATAGAAGTATGATAGAACGAAGCCTTCAAAGAAAATCTACTATTTATATTATACTGTCCATAAGCACCAGCACTAATTTCCATCGTAGACATCAACGGTGCAAATTTATGTTTGATATCTCCTCCACCATAAACTCCACCGCCGCCCCAAAATCCTAATTCCCAATTCTTTAGCACGGTAATCGGAGTCTTTTTACCAAAAGTTGGAATCTTAATTTTGAAAGTAACATCCTTTGCATTCAACGTATCAGGCCATTTAGGACTAATCAAGGTGGTATCCACTTTACGGTACAAAGGCGGAGGTAGTTGTTTAGCTGTCAACGCAGGAACCTTAAATTTCACCCCATTTTGCAAGGTACCCACAGAAGGATTACCTTCCAAATACGTTACTATCAAGGAATCTCCTACTCTATCCTGTTTTATAAAAACAGGTCGATCAAATGTATCAATCAGTTTCACAATGGTAGGATTTCCCGAAACGGCTAATGCCATTCTTCCAAAGGTATGACTCGCGCCCAAGACAAAATCCTGGGGATTTTTCATGGTATTTAATGCCGATGTGTTTTCTAATCCCAACGAAGGCAATCTTTTATCTCTTCTTGAATCATAAAGTATCGTTGCTGCAGCTAAGTTGGAATATACAGTACCCATAGGTACATTTAACTTGTCTCCAGATCCGCCACTTACGGATATCCCAATGGGCGCTACCCCTGAAGTATTATTGACAATTACAAAATTCCCTAATGAGATATTAGCCTGATTTGCATCCTTACTCATGTCCAAATGCAACATTCCCATCGACCCATCTTCACCGTGCAAAGAATTATCATTCAAGGTAATAGCATCTAATTCATATCGGATTCCCGCTGATCCAACTTTCTCCAATATTATGTTATCTGTATTGTTAAAAAACTTAGAATTTTTAAGTTTGAAATCGATAATCTTCCCTTCTCGCAAATCCAACAACGGTGCTGACACATAAATAATTGGTTCACCGAAACTTACATCTGAGAAATTACTGTTTGAAATTTCAACGGATTTACGATACCAAAAAGGATCAAATCGCAAAGGCTGAACCAAACCAATAAAATCAACATTTTCTAGTTCAATTTTACCCGATTCATTAACACCTTCTATAGAAATTCCCAATCCAGGGTTTTTACTATCGGCGGAAATAACTTTAATTCTCTTATCGGAACTTCCGTTCAATTTGATGCTTCCATCCACCAAAAGACTAGCTCCAGATTCTAAAACGATTGTTGTACCCGCAGAAACCGAAAACGTCTCTCCAGCAGCGATTACTCGTGTTCCAGAAATCCTAACTTCATTAGACTGTGCCAACAATTGACCGCTAATGACTGCTATTCCAAAAACAATTAAACGATATAAACTTCTCATTGTTACTTTCTAATTTGAATTACTATTGGCTCTTTTTTAACCATTTTATTTACTTCTGTTTCAATTGTTGCTTCTTCAACCACTACATAGCGCAACATGGAAACTTTATCTGTGGGAATTACAATTTCAGTACCAGAAACCGTTTGTAATTCATTGTTAACGCCAATCAATCTGTATTTTAATCCACTAATCTTATATTTAAAATTAGCAAGATCGGGGTGTTTTGCGTGAAGTACAATTTTACCACTGGAACTCAATCGGCTGTAAGAAATTGCTTTATCACTACTTCCATCTACATGAATAAACGGCTCAGGCAATTTCTGAACATAAATAGAATCCTTCAACAACAGCATGCCATCTTTATTCTTAATTACAAAATTGCACCACCCTGCACTCTGGGGTGTAAAACTAACTTTGTTGGTTCTACTGTTTATAGTCATGTTTGGATCACAACTACAACTGGCACTGCCTGTATTTAGTAAATTAATGTAGTGCAATTCCGCAGGTTTACCTTCGTAAAAGATGTTAAATCCATGATCTGTTTCCCGTTCAAACTCACGAGCAACCGAGGTCACTTTTAACAATTCCTCGTAACCATTTTTCTTGAAACTTAATGAATATTGACCAACATACGGTGGGATAAATAATAACGTATCCCCATTCCATTTATTTAGATTGAATACATTATCATTTTCTGTGGCAGTAACCGATAATTTATCATGATCAAATACCACAATTTTAACAGTATCCCCAGGTCTAACCGCTTCAATGTTGTAGGCCATTAGAACCAAATAGTCTTTGTTCTGCTCCTCCTTAACAATAATACCACCATTTAAAAGTTTCAACCGGAGTTTCAAATCAGCAATCCAAGTTTTCACTACAGCGGCCGGCACGTGTTTGAATTTCCATTCTACCCATAACTTGTTTTTATCCGACTTCAAACCATTTTTTAAGTCTTCACTAAACAGTCGCTCAAACTCCTTTCGTTTGGGATGATCTTCTGGCAAAGCCATGAAATAATCCTTGATTTGAGTCATTTTTGAGAAGAGTTTATCTCCATTTCCCCAACGAATGAAATACATATCCGTTGCCGAGTAACTTTCAGGTTCCTTAAATTTTTTCAACTTGGCATCGTACCCAATTTCTTTTGAAAATTCAGCATCTATCCGCTCTAATTCCGTCATCGCATTAATAATAACAGGAATATCCATTTTTACTGTTGTAGAATTATTCATATAATCTGCAACCGTAGCATTGATACGGAACCACTCAATTGGAATTTGTAAAATAGATAAGGAAATGAACAACAAATACAATACGCTAATTAATTTGAAACGTAATGTTTTCGTCTTTTTAACTTTAACCAAATTAGCCATACTATTTTACAATTACTAACGACTCTCCTTTTGCCGTTGTTCCGTTCACCTGCCCTACCAAACGAATATTATCACAAATAATCACACTGCCTTTTGGAGCCTTAGATTCTAATTCTCTCAATTCATTTCGCAAAAATCTCGTAGTACTATGTAACTTTTTGTAGGTGCCATCGGGATACGTCACAGACATATCAAAATCTACTACTTGCCAATAGCTATTGTCCGACTCCAACTTATTAGCTTGAGATAATGCCACTGTATTGCCCGCAACATCCATCAATGAAACTTTATGCGCTTCTTTTACCGATGCAAAAAAAGCTGCTCTATCCGCCTCTTTATCGCCTAACATCATTGCAATATCGAACCTTCCCTCTTTTTGAGGAATCACAATCAATTGCATTCCCTTCCGTTCAATCGTTGCTGCAGAAGAAACAAATTTTACATAATCTCCTTTGGGAACATACATGCTATCCAAGGTGATAAAGAATTTCTCCCCTACCACACCACTAATACTGGACGAACTGCGCATAAATCGGAATGCAGGGGCTACCACTTCAAACGAAGCAAGAATTCTTTTCTGTCCAACAGCTACCTCAAGGGAGTAATCACCGACCCTGGAAGGTTTATACACAATCCGAAAATCAACCTTATTGAGCGCCTCGATATCTATGGGTGTACCATTCACTTTCACCACGGGTTTAATTCCCGTTTCTTTCGGCCTAATTTTCAAATCCAACGTTTCACCCAAAATTAGACTTCTTTTAAACTTCTGAATAAAATCCGTTTGGTCGATACTCAAAATTTCAAATTTTGGAAGTTCTAAATCTTTCTTTTTTAATGCGATTAACGATTGATATAGAAAAACGGTTTTAAAATGTTCAAATACTGTGGGTACCACACCGTTTGGAGTGGCCTTGAAGAAATAATACATGGCATCAAATTCGACACCCTTGTAATCTCGTAATTTCTTAATATCATCCGACAGGTTCTTGACACCAACTTTACCATAAGCATCCAAGTAGGAAGTTAAGATTTTATTCACTTGTACGCCCAATTCACCTTGCCTTACTTGCAATTCAGCAAACTTATTTTCACGCAAACGATCGCCAGCGATTCCGGCTTCTTTTTCATATGCGTAATACTTTTCTTTCAGTTTATCCAATTCAGAAACCAACTGCAAGGTGGTTGCTTTCAATTGAACTTGATTATCGTCAACAGCACGAAATACATTTAATTCAGACTCCAAACGCTCATTGATCATGGTTTGTGTTGCTGCAACACTTTTATATTGCATTACATACAAGCCTGGAGAGGTGAAGAAAATTTGAACAATAAAAATCAAATAAAACAGAGACAGTCTCATAAATGAGACGTTTTTGGCTCTGGTTATTCTAATGGTTGAGGAACCCATTTCTGTTAGATTTTCCTCTAATTATTTTTGAATAAAACTATTGTATTGGTCGTTGATCTTGCGAAGGTTATCGTTGTAATTATTCATCAACTGATTAAACTCCGTCATTGTTTTTTGCATAGAAGCAGACTGATCAGCGCTACTTTTAAGTTCAGATTTAATCTGATTAACACTTTCTGTCATTTCTTTCAACCCGGTACTTAATTGACCCAATGTTTGAGAAAACTGCGCCATTGCCGATTGGTATCCGGTTGTATCAACACCCTCTTTGTTTTCACCATTCTCCAACTGGGGAAATACTTGCTCCCAATTGTACTCTTTATCTTCTATTTTTCTCTCAAACGCCGAAATTGTAAATACGATTGCTTCAACCGAAAGACCGATGATGAACATTTCGTTCGCAAAGTTCCAGCCCAAAAACTTAAACATCGCACCTACCAATACGATAGCTGCACCCATACCATAAATGAAGGTAATTGGATCGAGTTTGCCTTTATTACTTGCCATATTTTTTATTTATTATTTTTTAAAAAATGTTCTTGAAAATGATTCCAATTTGAAATTCCTTGCTTTAATCCTTTGTTGGTTGCCGCTTTACTTGCTACAATTACCACCACAACGAAAATGGCTAAGGAAAGAATATAAATCATTAATTGATTCCTAAACTTCTCATCCAAATTAGCTTGAACCGCTTCTACCGTTTTATTCTGCTGATCAAACTTAACTTTAAACGAATCTAATGCTAAATTCATCGCTCTTTCATTTTGGGCTTGAACCTCTAAAGATCGGCTAACTACGGAAGTTAAACTATCGTTAGATTGGCGTAAAGAAGTTTTTAATTTGCTATTTTCGGTGCTTACCTTTTTTAATTGACCTTTAAGTTGATCAATTTCTTCTGCCAAAGTAGAAGTGCGAGACTCAAACGAATTTATTCTTCTGTCTAAATCCCTATTACCGTCCTGGCTGTAAGCATTTATTGAAAAAGAAATAAAGAATATTATTAATAATTTTCGCATAGTATGGTTCCAAATTGTGTCAAATTAACTACAGAATAATTGTATAACCAAAATTATGCCATTATTGAAGTATTAAATATTGTGAATAGATTTTTTTCTTAATAAAAAACGGATTGGCCTCCACCAATCCGTTTTAACTCTAAACACACTAAGATGCTATACTTCTGTTTCTGAACGAAAAATCCTATGAATAATCCAGAAAATTGAAGCCAAAACTAAGATGAAAATGAAATACACATTAATACCTGAAAAAACGGAGTTATCTGAAATAAACATTAACAAAATAGATGTTAATATCACTGACAGATTTCTCAAACATTTGGTGGATTCCATTGTTACAAATTTGTAGAATTTCATCGCACACATACTATTGGTACTTGTTGCAAAAACGCCAAAAAGTCACTCACTTATTTGAAGAAGTCAGTAATTACTGATGATTCAGTTCGGATAAAAACTCGCTAGGAGTAATCCCTTTTACTTTTTTGAATGCCCGAATAAAAGTAAATCTGGATGAAAATCCCACATTTTCACCAATTGCCTCCAATGTTAACAATCTATTTTCCGAATTCTTCAATAACTGGCAAGCTAACTCAATTCGCAAACGGGTTCTAAATTCAACAAAGGTCTCTTTATAATGATATTTTAATAAATAACTAAAATGACTCTTGGGAATATTAATCTGCCTACAGAGTTTTTCTAGGGTAAAATCTTCTGCCGTCTGCGGTTGAGATTCAGAAATATATTGAAATATCCTTTTCAAATAGTCCGTAACTTGTGTATTGGTTAACTCCAATGCTAGCGTTGGTTCAATGGATACCGCCTCTCCAACCAAAGAATTTTGTGATGATGTACTACCATCTGCAAAGTTGTCTACTATTTCCTTCGAACTTTCAGCATCATCAGTTGCGGCAACGGAAGAAAAAGTTGGCACACCAAATAATACCTCAGGGAATAACAATATGCGCAGCACGAATACAACCAAAATAGACATTCTTAACCACGGTACGAAAAACAGCAATGGACCATCATAGTTAAATTCCAATATTACCTGTCTTGTATAATTAAACACAAACATTGCGCTCATAACAGCATAGAGTAAAAATATACCCTTAAGCCATCGTTGCATCACCCGATAATGTTCACCGTCCCAATGCTGATTCGGATTTTCTTTTAAAAATGCAGATAAAATTTTCCTTGATTTCACCAATGAGAAGATGATCCAAATCAGTAAGAATATAAAATACACATAGATTGTACCCTGCAAATACGTCTTAGTAGATGCATAATCCGGACGAATGGATATCCCTTTAACAAATGCGATTTTGGTCTCTCTACTTAACATGGAATAGTTCAACCAATTAAAAAATTGAAACGAACTAGGAATCAACAACAAATAATCCTCCTTCTGCCAACGATACGATTCTTGGGTTACATACTTAAAATAGAGAATTATTAACGCCGGTAATGCTAGTAAAAAAATAATATCAAATCCATAAATCGATGGAAACCTCAAATGCAAACCCCAATGTGCATACAAAACAGGTTGCATTTGAAACCAAGACATGGTTAAAATAAACAACCCTAAGAACTTATTCGCACGAGAAGAATAGGATTTTGCAATAAAAATAAATGAGGAGGTTACCAATCCAAGTAACGCAATCAGCAATTTGGATACAATACCAAAGTCTAACTCCAATCCCTTCATTTCCGATGCAAGTTAAATGAATTTATTATTTATATAACATATTATTTTTAAAGGAAATAATATAAATTTGTTTAAACAAACAACAAACACAACATGGATCGTAAAAAGTTTATTAAAAACAGCATTTTAGGAACCACCCTGTTAGCTTCCAATAAGCTCGCTACCAATTTATCAGCCAACAATATAGACGAACTAAAACCCTTGAACATTGTTGGATTTAATCACATCGAAAACACAAAATCTACCATTATGAACAATATCGTATTGCATAAATCCAATTCGCGTGGTGAAGCCAATCACGGCTGGTTAAAAAGCAGACATACCTTCAGTTTTGCTAACTATTACAATCCGGAACGAATGCATTTTGGCGTTTTACGCGTATTAAATGACGATTTTGTTGAAGCGGGAATGGGGTTTGGCACCCATCCACACGACAACATGGAAATCATTAGCATTCCGCTAGAAGGAGATTTGGAGCACAGAGACTCCATGGGGAATATTTCCGTCATAAAACACGGAGACATTCAGGTGATGAGTGCCGGAACAGGTATTACCCATAGCGAATACAACAAAAGCAAAGAAAACCCCGTGAAGTTTTTGCAAATCTGGGTTTTCCCCAACAAAAAAAATGTAACCCCTCGCTACGATCAATTAACACTAAACCTAAACGATCGTAGAAATAAGTTACAACAAGTACTTTCACCAAATTCCGATGATGAAGGCGTTTGGATACACCAAAATGCGTGGTTCCACCTAGGACATTTCGACCAAGACAAAGAAATAACCTACAATCTCAAAGACCCTAAAAATGGCGTTTATGCCTTTATACTTAATGGAAATTTCAACATACAAGGTCAGGACCTAGAAAGCAGAGATGGGTTAGGAATCTGGGAACAATCGCAATTATCAATCAAAGCCAATTCCGCCAACGCAGAAATACTCCTGATGGAAGTGCCATTAGCTATCTGATTCAGAAAATATTCGTTGGAATTATGGTAGCAGCGTTTTCCATTTAATTAACGCAACAAAGTAACATTACCATTAAAATAATACCGTTTCCCGTCTACCCCTTTGGCTACAATTAAATACGCATACACGCCTTGAGGAGACTCCTTACCCATGTAGTTGCCATCCCATTTCGGTGAACAGCCCGTTTCACTAAATAGCTCTTCGCCCCAAATGTTAAATATTTTTAAGGCGTAACTCGCAATGTAAATACCCTCAGGCTGAAAAGTCTCGTTAAGTCGATTGCTATTGGGAGTAAATGCATTTGGCACAAATACCTTTGTTACAGTAACTGGCTTGCTCACATTACTCGCCGATAAATGCAACCATACACTATCCGAAGGTACGGTTCGATTGCGATTTGCCGTAACCCGATACTCCAATGTTGGAATACAATTCAAACTACTCAAAACATCCGTGTACGTTGTATCGTTGGGCGTCAATGTAGCAATAACCTGAAAACCCGCACCCATATTTCTTTCCACCAAATACTCCCTAACCCCGTCATCCCATCTTTGGTATTTATTCCATCGTAATACTGGATGAAAATCATTGTTTAAAGTAACCTCCAGTAAAATTGATTGTGATACGGTGGTCCAAACAGAACTATCACCGCATTCATCAATCCCTAATACCCTATATCGATAACTCCATTTATCTACATTTACCCAACGATGCTTTAACAACAGTGAATCCTCGCGTGCCGATAATTCCCATACTGACGAACTCAAAGGACCCCCCAAAGGCGTTGTTAATTGCTCTCCTTTAATCACATAATTTACCAACGGAAAACGATTTCGTAGTGGTTTTTCCCAATCAACCCGAACATATTCATCATTTACAACCGTAGTCCTGCGCATCACAGGCGGGTTCACCTTATTAATATAAATGGGTTTTACATGGCAGGTATCACTAAAACTGAATTCCGTAAACCCCAGCAACTCTCGAGCCTTTACTCGATAAACATGGGTTTGATAACAAGTAATATTTGTGTCGATATACTGTAAAATCGATCCATCAACCCTACCGATAGAATCCCAAATTAGTGCCGATTTTTGTCGATAAATGGTATAAAAATCCACCGGCCAACCTGCATAAGGAGACCAACGAAGTTCCGATGCATTCACCAACGATTTCCCTTTCAATTCGATAGTACAATGAGACTTCAAATCCAACAAAGACTGCGTAAATCCGCATAAATTCTCCATCGAAACTTTGTAACAATCACTCCGCACCAAACTCTCCGCATCCGATACAATACCCACCGTATCGCCCAAAGTTGATTTATCCAATAACCACTGATACCCGGCACCTCGATCTACCCAAATTCGGTATCGTTTAAAATCAAAACTCTGCACATTCCCCCAAACCAACTCGTGGCTTTTATCACCCGTGACACTTACCCGTCTCCAATTAGGTGCAGGAGGTGTTACGGTGTCTCCTACCAATACACGAACCGGAATTGGCAATGAATCCACACATCCAATGACATTCTTGGTGATGTATTGCAACAAATAAATCTGAGAATTCAAGGGCACAAATTGAAAATTGAGTGCATTGGTTTGATAGGTATTATTTAAATACCAACCTTGTTGAAATATCGTGGTATCCGAACTGTATTTTACCACACCTTTCCACGTACTACCAAGACAAACAATGGAATCGTAGGGATTCACCGAAATTGTTGCTCCATAGAGTTTTAAATTCTTGGTTATACTATCCACACAACCTTGTTTGCTGCTTGCCCACACCTTTACCAAAGCATTTTTATTCGAAAATTTCACCGAAGTTGAAAATCCGGCATAACGCTTACCTTCCACCATCCACGTGACATTATCTAGAGTTGGTGAATTGGCCACCCCTTCTGCATTCAACATCACCGAGTCGTTAAAACACAAACCCGATTGATTGATTTTAAGCACAGGTAGTCCAAAAACTTCAATGGTGTCCGGCGATTGAATTGCTTTTACACAACCAAAGGAATCCTTTAAAATCAAAGATGGAATATATTTTCCTGGAAGTTTATAAGTGTAAGAAGATATGTCACCCACTTGTACAACTCCATCCCCCATATCCCATTCCTTCTTCAATACAGCGCCGGTTGTACTATGTTTAAAGTTCACCAATAAAGGAAGACAACCCGATTTTGGCGAAAAGGAAAATTGGCCGTCAGGACCTGGAACCAAGATTAGATCCAAAAATTTCCTCGTTTCCGTGCAACCCAAAGAATCTTTAATGGTTAATGTAATGGAGTACTTTCCCGGTTTTAAATACTGGTGCTGTGGATTTTTTAATACGCTGGATGTCCCATCCCCAAAATCCCAAAACCAACTTAAAATTTTCACATTAAACGAACTACTCGAATCCCGAAATTGCACCAGCATAGGTGCGCATTTGGTACCTATCACCGAATAGGCAACGTTAATTTTCAATCGATTACCTGGAAAATAAACAGAGCGTTCCTCTTCGGTAACACAACCAGCAGAATCCGTTAATTTTACTCTTACTTTATAGATACCCGAATCCTTGTAACCATGTCGAACAAAAGAAGTTGAATACGTTTTTCCATCTCCCATGTCCCAACTAATTTTTGCGGGCGACTTATTCACTTGAACGGCAAATCCTTGGAATAAACTCTTATCGCAGCTGTGTTCCCATAACTGTCGTAACGTAAATATTGGACCCGAAATGGCTATCGGTAATCGAGCCGTTGGATAACAAGATTGTTTAGACGCCTTTGATTTTAGCGTTGCCCAAACCGTATCCGTATTGGCATTTTTTACAACATATTTTGTTAATGCCGATGTAATTGGAATGGTATCACCTGTGCTCAATACCCATACATGTTTTTTTGTGGGTGAATAAGAGGAGTCGTACAATTCCAACGAAATTGGCAAACATCCGGGGGATCGTTTTAACGAACCTCGCAAATCCGTTTCTCCCACATCGTACCTCAACTTGCTTATACCATTGCAGAATTTACCCAATGGGGTAAAATACTCCACAAAATAAACACCCGCCGTATCAAAGGGTATTTTTACCGTGGTTTGATTTTTTGCAAACAACGTTCCATTTACTACCCAATCAAATTGCGTAGGTCCATTGACAACCCTTAGAACTACATGTCCCGGCGCACACAAATCAGACTCTAATTCCTGAATACTAGGAGACGCGTAACTCTCCGGAGTATAAACCATCTCCGTGGTATCGAAACAACCGGTGGAATCATCCCAAATTCGTAATCGAATGTAATGCGGAAAGGATGCCGAAAGGGTAATCGTATCTTTGGTATATTTCTTCTTATCAATAATCCATTCGAAACGGGTAAATGACCTCGATAAATTATATAGATATAACGCGTTTGAATCGCAAACATTGAGGTAATACCCAATCTTTGCAAAAGCGGCTTTAATTTTAATGGAATCGCGCTGATCGATAACAGATTCGCATCCATGGTGATAGGCAAATAACTGCGGATTTACCCAGCCCGTATCCCGATCGTACCGATGCCAAACATTGGATTTTTCATACCGCCGAGGTGCTACCATCCAAGCAGGGGTAAAGGACGCGCCAGGAACCCCATCGGTTTCATCAAAATTCCAAATAAAACTATCAATTACAAAACCCGGATATTGGGTGGCATTCACAAAAAATATACTATCCGTATTATTACAAAATTCCCCGGTTGGTTGCGTATAAAATGCCGGTTTCAATTTCATTCCCACATGAATTTGAAAATTCCGGGTAACACAACAATTATTGTCGGTACAAACCGTGAGTTTTGCATTGAAAATACCGGTATCGGGAAAATTCTTCTCTACATCAACACCGCTGCGTATGTCTCCATCGTGAAATTCCCAAGAAATGGATTTAATATTTCTATTGGATTTAATACTTGCCTTTAATTTTGATTTCAACGGCACACAACCCCAGCGATTGCCGGCAACATTTGCTGAAATGATCACCGGTTCTAAATAGCGAAATTCTATGGTATCTACACATCCTTCTTTGTTTTCAACAACAGCAGAGATTAAATGAAGGCCATAAGAATTTCCATCAATTCGAATGGGATTAACACTACCCAATACACGGTTAGGTCCGTTATTGATAGACATTCGCCAAGTAATTTTCTTGTATCCAAACGAATCTAAATAGGTTGCGTACACTGTAAATGGCACCTTGCATGGCGCTGTATCGCTCAGTTGAATTTTACCCTTAGGGGATGGGTTTACGATAATATGTTGGGTCTTAGTAACCGTTGCCGAACAATTCCGATACATCGATTGAATGGTAAGTGTTACCGTAAATTTCCCAGTCTTGTTATAGAATTTGGAAGGATGAGATCGTGTAGATGAGGTACCATCTCCGAAATCCCACGTGGAAACAACCCCCGTTTGTGGAATACTATTGTTGGTGAAATTCACCGTCCCAGAACCACAAAAAGCTTGTTTATCGGAGGTAAAATCGGCTTTGAACGGCTCCAAAATAACCACCGAATTCTTTATAATCGAGTCCCTGCAACCATTGCTATCCCGTATTACCAATTTTACCGTATACTTCCCTAAATTAGTATATTGATGTCGAGTACTCCCACCAACAACTAACGTTTTCTGATTACCATCTCCAAACGACCATTTCCCGCTCAATCCTTTACCCTTACTTTTATCAATAAACGTGACCCACGATGGCGCCCTGCAGTCAATAGCAGAATCGGCAATAAAATCAGCCGTTGGCTTTGGGTTCACTACAATATAGGCCGATTTACTTACTTTCGAAACACAGCCATTTGCATCTTGTACGGAATACGATATCGGGAAAGTTCCAGCACTTTTAAAAGTATGGGTGGGTTTTGAAGATGACGTAATCACCGTCCCATCGTTCATGTCCCAAGTATATTTTGTAATAGCCGTATCTCCCGCCGTGGATTGGTCGGCAAAGGTTACAGATTCGCCTTGACAAATAGTCCGAGGACTTCCAGTAAAATCCGCAACGGGCGATTTGAATGCAATAACAAAATTGGTTTTGGTGGCCGAATATTTATTTCCCGCTGCATCGGTAACGGTTAACTTAATGGTGTATTTACCCGGTGACGTATAGCTGGCCGAAGGATTTTTTAAACTACTCAAGTTACCGTTTCCTAAATCCCAAGCCCATGACACAATTGTACCACTGGACAAATCCGAAAATTGCACAGTTAATGGTGCACATCCCTTTCGATTTGTTGCCCCGAAATCCGCCTGAGCATGAAGCCCATGGGAATTCAAAGCGAATCCAAACCAAATTAATAGTACACCTAAAATTCTAACCATAAGTAACAACTACCTAATTGAATGCAATTCATTGATTTAATGACGAATTACATATTCTTGTAGTTGTACGAATATAATAATTAATTATTATAGATAAACAGAATCAATTAGGACCTTGAGTCTTGATCCAAAATGATTTAAAGATCTAAATTGTTTGTGTGTAATTTGATCTAACAGAGTCTTTTGTCGATTATACCCGTAAACCGTTACTAAACAAGCAGTTGATTGCTTTAACAAACCCGTAAGATCAACATTATTACAAGCCCAATTAAATTTATTCCACCACGTTCCGGCCAATACAATAACATCGTACGATTTAGAGACAGAACCTTTTACTAAGTCGAATAACTCATTTTCTTGCAATTCCAAACTATGTAAAACAGAAATGGTTAAACTTTTAATGGAATTACCCAAGGCCTTTTTAAATCCATCTGGAATTAAAACTTTATCTCCGGTAATCATCAAAACATGGATGGTTTCATTGGCTATCACTCGTTTTTTAATGACTCCTTTTAAATCTGCTGTTTTGAAATCCCGTGGTTCACTCGCTCTATTTTCGGATTTCAAATCACCTAAGGTTTCCGCAAAATGGGATTTACCCGTAGGAAGAATCAACGTACTAAATTCACCAATTATTCGAGTTACTACAAAAATTAATTCTACTTTTTCTAATGAAATATTTTCTTCAATAATCCCCATTAAAAGATATACCGAATTGTCTTTCAATGAATTTCGCAATTCAGTGGGGGTTTTTAGGATAATGGACAAGTCTTCTCGGTCACTTTTTAGCGTATCAAAATAAAAACCATCCCTCAAAAAATCTGTTATTGATTTTTGATAAATTCCATGAACCAAGATTGGACTACCGTCGGCAGAAGTTTTTAAATAATGTGTATAGATACCTAAAATTGACGAGGGTGAGGGTGGTACAGAGAACTCTGTTTCTTTCGAGGTACAATCACGATCATTGGCATCCATGTCAACTGGAATTTGCCCACAAAATTATACCGGTTTACAACACCTTAAAGTTGTAAATAACAAACCAGAATTGTATATTCACCATATTTTAGCTCAAATGAACAATAAAAAGAAATACAATACCCCTGTGAATCGTATCAGAATGTTGCGCGAAGGGGTTGGTTACAGTCAAGAATATGTCGCAAATAAATTAAATATCACTCAACAGGCGTATTCGAAAATAGAAAAAAATCCAAATTCAGCCACCTTAGAAAGACTCCAACAATTGAGCGAAATACTTGGGGTGAAAGTAAATAGTATTGTGGGCGAAGACGACATGTACATTCAACAAAATTTTCATCAACAAGGGGGAAACGCATCTACCGTTATGTACGTTACTGGACTGGCAGACCGGGAACGTGAAGCGCTTCAACAACAAATTATAAGTTTGCAAAAACAAATTGAAATACTCACGAAAATTATCGAAAGTAAATTGTAATAAATTAAATTTATCCACACACTTTAGAACAATCCGAACTATTATTTTAGCAGATTGTAACTCCCACAAATTCTTAAATTCAATTTAAAACGGCGCAAATCCTAAAATCAATCTAACGCAGTAATGTGAATGTACCCGTGTACGTGTAAGTTTTATTGGATTTTGACGTAACCTGCAACAAATACACATACACCCCTTCCTGCACTGGTTCACCCATGTAATCGCCTAACCAACCCTTAGAGGAATCAGACGTTTCGTACAACTTCTCCCCCCATCGATTGAATATTTTCAAAATAAACGATACATGATTGTCCATAAAAGGCATAAATACATTATTTGCCTTTGGTCCAACCGAATTTGGGGTGAATGCTGTTGGTATATATACGGTCAGCCCACAGTTATCATCTATTAATGTTACTTGATAAATAACTGAATCGCACCCCATACTGCTTCTAATAGTGTCAAAAAAAATCCCTGGACGCGAATATTTTTTTTTCAGAAACGAAAAATCATCTCCGATACATTTCACTTTCGTAAGTTCTTCCCTTACTACTTGGTTAAACCGCACCAATCCATAAATAATGGAATCACATCCGTAAATCGTCTTTAAGCTATCAACAACCCATGTATCTTTACTAACCCATCGATTTCTGAAGTTAATTGGAATTCCGTAACACGCATTTAAGGTGTCGAATAAACGATAACTGGGCATATTTTCGGTTATCGTGTAAATCGTTTTGCACACCTTCTGCTCGGTAACGTCTATGTTTGTATCAATATAAATTGAATATTGATCATTGGAACTGCAGTATCGATAACGATCGTATTGAGAAACCGTGTCTTTAACGGCCAAGTATAGCGAACGCAATGTATCTCGGTAAAGGATGTCATGAAACCCTTCCGTGTATAGGGCTTTGTTATAAATCGACAACGAATCTCCCTTACAAATCACGTAGTTCTTGGTCGGTCGGTCAATAATACAAGGCATGGCAAGGGTAAAATCCACGCCTATTCTGACACTCCCTTTGGTGGATATTAACTCGTGGTCGTCAACCGAATAAAATCTAAAAACACTGTCTTTCGAGTACGTGTAGAAAAAATCCTCCCCCGCTATTATATCCAAGACATTGCTGTCAACAAATACGGGTTTGGTATTTTTTTGTAAATCAATTTTATAACAGTCGCCGGTAGCGGTTAAAGCCAGACCCATCCAACCATCGCACTGACCTGAAATGGCAACTACATCCGTTAAGGTCAATTTTTGAGGCCGTTTTATTACATCGTTCCATTGATAAATCGATCCGAATTTATCCAATGCAATGGACCCATGCGTGGTGGTCTTGATGTCAACAATATCGCTCAAATTGGAAATTAATGTTGGCTTAGAAACCGTTTGCGTATCGCCCAATCCGATATAGGTTTTTTCTTGATTGGATAGCACATACACCTGGCCAGTCTGCGTTAGCATGAAAACACTTTTCACTCCAACTGCGCATCGAACTGCATTGCTCATCCCTTTTACATCCTGCAGGTAAAAAGGATTGTTAAAGGTTCCAATTTGTTTCTGTCCATTGTTTTGAAATCCAGAAATAATAGTGTTATCGGCAGCGGCTAATAACACGCTCCCATCTTTTTTAATGAAAGCACCGATGTTCCATCCGCCATCGCAGAATTTAATATCGGCCGCAACCGCTGTAGGATTTCTGCTAACAAATGCTTCCCAAACATAACCGCTGTCATTATCTCTAATTACTGTCATCACGTAACCTGCGGAATGGTATTTCACCTGGCCGATACGTAACACTTTTCTTGGCTGAAAATAGGTATAATAATAGCCGATTAGCGAGTACGTATTAGACTTTATTCCCCAACCAAACATTTCACCGTTGCAGGTGGTAAAAGCGCCGTAAGGTGCGCAACTAACGTTTGTAGGTTTGTACCACAATCGCCCCCCAAATCCATCACCAACGATGCTGTTTTGACCCTGAATTTGAGCAAAAAGAAATACACTAATTACAACTAGATAATTCTTATACCGGTTATGGAAGTTGATTACAAACACTATAAGAGAAGTTGGTCTTGTATCCTATTTAAATTTAAATCCACCTTGAACCCTGTTGAATCAATTTCTCAATTCAACGCAATCCAATGGTTTCAAGACGCAAATATTCCTGCGAGGTTGTCCTCACTTAAAGAATTATACCCACGAGTAGATAAATCTATGTAGAATTAATACAATAGTGTATGATTTAACTAGGTTGTTATTTCAATTGTAGCGTGATTGGGACCGTGTAATAGGATCGTACGCTTTTGCCTTTTAGTTGGGCAGGGATCCAACGTGGGGATTTTTTAAGAATTCGAATTGCCTCAGCGGTAAATTCTGGGCATGCCTTGGTTTCTTTCACAATGGAAATGTAAGAAATTCTACCATCGATTTCAACAACAAACCGCAATTGCACTTCGCCATTAATACCTTCTTCTTGGCAGCGAACAGGATACTCAAAATTAGCACTTATAAAGTTCATAAATGCCGCTTCGCCTCCAATAAAACGGGCGGTTACATCCAATCCTGTGGTGATTATCGAATCTTGAGGTCTTGAAATTACTCCTCCAGCGATAGTAAAATCGAGATGATCGGGTTCGTCTTGGCTAGCTTGCGCTGCTTCGTTTCTCTGTGCAAATACCACAGACGAACTCAATAAAATGGTAAGCAATACAATTACTTTTCTCATTAAGCAAATGTAAGAAATTGACTAATTACAAAATACAACCCCATCGGTTAATTGTTAATACATCATAAAAAAGGCCTCAACTTGCGTTGAGGCCTTTGCTCTTGATCGTGCACTCGTAGGGATTCGAACCCCAAACCTTCTGATCCGTAGTCAGATGCTCTATCCAATTGAGCTACGAGTGCTTGGTTTGTTTAAGATTTTTACAATTAATGTTTTTCTTAAACGGGTTGCAAAAGTAAGAAAAATATCCTTAAATGTCAAAAAAATATCGGAGAAAGTAATTGCCGTGATTTTTTTTATGCTTGAATCTATTTGATTCACAACTCCTACCTACCCAACAAATCCCCTTCATTGAGACAACACTGTTTTTGCGATAAATGCAAAAAATTAAGCCCTTTTTATGAGAGTGTGTATTTTTTATCTATGTACACAATAATAATTTTGTGTCATGAATAAAATCAGGGTCAACATAACCATTTCTCCCCTTGTCCATGAAAAATCAAAATACTGGGCATTGCGAGAGCATAAAAGTTTTAGCGAGGTGGTTGAAGACCTGGTATTAAACTACTGTATGTCAAAGGAGGAACAAACCAATTCAACGCCAAAAGAATCCAACGTACCTATCGCAAACATTCAAAATCCTAAAATCAATAATTCGACAAAAAATCCAGCGCCCAATGAATTATTGGAACCTTTTATGGAATATTCACAGCCTATTTATTTGCAAAAAATCCAAACTATCGCCGCTCAATTATCCATTGATAGTCAACAAAATGTACTGCGATATATGGAATTTATCGCTCAGGAAGACAAAGTCAATTTAAAAACCACCATGCACGGAGCACTGAGAGATAAAATTCAAATCGCACCTGACTTCGATGAACCGTTAGAACCATTCAGCGAGTATATGCCATGAATTTCATCTTAGATACACATATTATATTGTGGTATTTTGGTGCAGATGACAAACTATCCGATGAACTAAAAGGTATAATAGAAAATCCAGAAAACACTATTTTTATTAGTCACAGTTCTTTATTGGAAATGTCAATTAAAATTAGCCTAAACAAACTACAAATACATACAGATTGGGCCCATTTTTTATACTTGATTGAGCGCTGTGGTTGGAACTTCCTGCCCATTGATATCCAAGACTGCATCCAATTGAGTACCCTACCCCACCACCATGGTGATCCTTTTGATCGAATTATTATTGTTCAATCCTTACGTAAAAACATTCCTGTTATTTCCACGGACAAACAATTTGATTTATATGGGACTGTAAGATACCTGCCCAATTATAAAAAAGCATTGTAATTGTTGTAAATTGCACCTCTTCCAAATTGTATGAAAAAACCAAGTTTATATATAACTACAGCAGTAGTAGTTACCGCTTCAATCAGCGTATCCTTGTTTGCAAACAGCTTAGATATCAGTAAAAAGAAAAAACCTGCGCCTGCATCTGCTGCCGCTGCAGCTCCCGCTGATGCAGATAAGAACAAAACAGCTACCATTGAAAGTAAAACCAAAAACTGCATTAAACTACCCGGTTTGTTTACTTTATACAGAGATACAACCGATGGTAGATTGTTTATGCTTGTAAATGACAGCCAGTTAAATCAGGAATTTATCCATTTCACCTATACCGAAAATGGTGTTATCGCCGCAGGCCATCACCGCGGACAATTTAGAGGGTCTAGAATTTTTACTATTAAGAAATCCTACGGCAATTTAGAATTCGAACAAATAAACACGGCTTTCTATTTCGATCCTAACAATGCTATTTCAAAAAGTGCTGAGGCCAACATATCTAATTCGCCTTTGGGATTTGAGAAAATTGTAGCGGAGAACAAGAAAACCAAAGATTATTTAATTGATGCCGATGAATTGTTTTTGTCCGAAAAACTACACCAAATTAAAGAAGGCGGAAGACCCGGTTCTGAAGGATTCAAATTAGGTAACTTAACTAAGGGCAAAACACAATACAACCGCATAAAGAACTATCCAGAAAACATGGATTTGGTGGTTCGTTATGTGTACGACAATCCAGCTCCATCAGCAGGAGGAGGCAACGAGGTAACCGATGAAAGATCTGTTAGTATATTGTTGCAGCACAGTTTAATCCGTATGCCCAAGAACAACTTCCAACCTCGATTGGACGATCCTCGTTTGGGATATTTTACTGAACAAGTGAATGACATGACCTCCACAGAATCTGCCAACTACCGGGATTTAATTCATCGTTGGAATTTGGAAAAGAAAGATCCATCAGCGGCAAAAAGCGAACCGGTAAAACCTATTACATGGTGGATTGAAAACACTACTCCAAAAGAATACAGAGAAACCATTAAAAAAGCAGCATTAGAATGGAATAAGGCATTTGAACCCCTAGGATTCATCAACGCCGTTCAGGTTTTTGAACAACCCGATACTGCCTCTTGGGATGCTGGCGATATTCGCTATAACGTATTGCGCTGGACTTCATCTCCTAATCCTCCTTTTGGCGGTTATGGCCCAAGCTTTGTTAATCCTCGTACCGGTGAAATTTTGGGTGCCGATATCATGTTTGAATTTGTATTCTTAACCAATCGTTTCAAATTTGAAAAAATATTCAAAACTGGATTACAGTCTAACGAAGGTGAAAACCAAAACGAAACGGAGGAATTAAACACTAACCAAATTTCACATCACCTCGGCAGCTGTTCTGCTGGTGAACATTTACATGCAGAAACCTTATTTGGCCAGACCTTATTGGCCGCAGCTGCGGCTCCAGAAAGTGAAAAGTCAAGATTAATTGAAGAATCTATCCATTACTTGGTATTGCACGAAATGGGACACACTTTGGGGTTAATGCATAATATGAAAGCGTCTCAATTGAATTCTCCCGAGCAATTGAAAGATCGCAATCACACCCAAGCCAACGGCTTAATTGGTTCCGTGATGGATTATCCAGCGATTAATATTCATCCCCAAGGCAAACCCGTTCAATTCTGTCAAAACACTCCTGGCCCTTACGACAAATGGGTAATTGAATATGGATATAGCTTAGGCAGTTCCGACGAAAAAACCGAAAAAGAGCGTTTGCGTAAAATTGCCGAAAAAAATATTGACCCGGCCTTAACTTTCGGAAATGACGCCGATGACATGAGAAACCCAGGAAAAGGCATTGATCCACGCGTAATGGTGAATGATTTAAGTTCGGATGCCATTACCTATGGAATCGAACGCGTACAGTTAACCCAATCGTTAATGAAAAATTTAAAGCCTACAGATTTTTCTGGTGATGCAGGTTTTCAAGAATTAATTTCTACGTTTGGTGTATTAAGTGGTAACTATAGTACCATGATGGGAGTGATTTCGAGGTACATTGGTGGTATTTATGTTAGCAGGCCTTTACCTGGACAAGCAAACGCACCTTATCCTTATACGCCTGTTTCTTATGCTCAACAAAAACAGGCATTGGACGCTTTGAATCAGTATGCTTTCGCTCCAAATGCTATGGAAGTGCCTGCCGAAATAATTCCATACTTGCAAACCCAACGTCGTGGCTTTGGATTCTTCGCCAAAGAGGAAGATCCCAAATTGCATGCAAGGGTTATGGCCATGCAAAGTGGTGTGTTAGATCATGTGCTAAATCCAAAAACATTATTGCGTATAACAGACTCTCGATTGTACGGAAACCGATTATCTGTTCAAGAAGTTATTGACCAATTAACAACAGGTATTTTCTCTGCCGATTTAAATACACCTACCGTAAATACGCATAGAATGTTATTACAAGAGATGTATGTGAGTCGATTAATCCGCATGGCTGATAAAGAAAGTAAATCCGGTTACGATGCCATCAGCAGAGCTGCCGCCTATTCCAATTTATTGTCTATTCAAAAAATGTTAAAAGCAGCTCCTGGAAACACTGCCGAAGTAAAGGCACACCGTGCATTTGTTTTGTTAAATATCGAGAAAGCTTTGGACGACTAGTCCGGGTTACGCAATTTAATTGTTGCTAGCATTTAGAAGCAAAATTATTTTAAAACCATAGACCGTAATTAGCTATTAAGACTAAGGAATTCAAAGCACAAACATATAGGAAGACAACAAACTCTATATAAACGATGAAGAATAGCAATAAATATCAAGGTTTAGGAGCTGTCATGTTGGGGGTTTCCATTGCATTCGGTGCGTTAGGAGCACACCTTTTAGAGAAATCACTTACCCCACATTATTTAGATGTATGGAAGACTGCTTGTTTATATTTTAGTTTTAATGCTTTGGGGCTACTATTTATAGGCAGCAGCTCGGAAATAAATAAGACTGTACAAAAAACCCCAATTACTATGATTGTGATTGGGACTTTTGTTTTCTCAGTTAGTCTTTGGTTGGTTGCTTTAAATAAACAAATCCATCCATCAATCACTAAATTCGCTATCATTACTCCGTTAGGAGGAATAGCTATGATTGCTGGATGGATTTGGATTGGTTTTGTTTTGCTACGTTCTAAAAAATAAGAATTTGTTAATTCCGTATATTGTAGAATTCAAATTCAATTAATAGAAATTCGTCAGTCAATTCTATATTATTGACCCATTCCGTTAGGCATCTCTGGCTTAATTGATTCAGGTGTACCTGGAGAAACACTTCTCAACTCAACTTTCCAAATGGAAACTCCGTATGCATCATCGAAGTTTCTGAACATTCGAGATAATTGAGGATAATCATTATTTGAAAATGTAACTTCAAACACAGATCCAGCAGGTGCTTTCAATATAGCTTGTTCTACAGGAGTTAACTGCAATCCAGAGGTAGTTCCAATAAAAGGTTTCTTATCTTTATAAGAATCAATGATTACATTCCCAGAACCTGTAGTCCATTTTACATAACATTCTACGGAATCCCAAGCTTGTGGAACCGGACCATTCCCCTTCGTAATCATCTTCATGTACGCTTTGGATGGTAAACTCTGTACACCGGCTTCTTTAGACAATTTTGCCATGTAGTCTTGGGTTTCCTTTTGCAATTTCTTGGTTTTCTTCTCTTGACTTGCCATGATATACCCTTGATATATCTTGCTCATCTTGTCTTCCTTAATAGCCATTAAGGAGTCTTTCCCTGTTAAACCATCACGGATACCACGAATAAATGCACCGTAATCCAAGTTCTCAATCCCCTCTTGACTCATACGTTGAGCAATACCATACCCATAGATATAACTAAAGGAGTCTTCGGATGTTTTCAAGTCTTTGCTGGTGTTTATATTCTCACCGCAAGCAGCCAGTAACACAACGGCAACGGCTGGAAAAAACTTAATATATTTCATTATTTATTTTCAAAATTAAGCGTATAACTCTACTCTACGCGCTTTGATTGAATCATCTTCAGCATATTCTTCGTAGGTCATATACTTGTCGATCACTCCATTGGGTGTAATCTCTATAATTCTGTTGGCGATCGTATTTATAAATTCTTGGTCATGAGAATGGAACAAGGCCACCCCTTGGTATTCCACCAAACCATTATTCAAGGCCTGAATACTTTCCAAATCCAAGTGGTTGGTGGGTTCATCCATCAACAGCACATTGGGGTTTTCCATCATCATTTTACTCAACATGCATCGAACCTTTTCTCCCCCACTCAACACAGTACACATCTTTTGAGTTTCTTCACCGCTGAACAACATTCTTCCTAAAAATCCACGAATAAAGGTTTCATCCTTCTCCGTTGAATATTGGCGCAACCAATCTACCAAATTAATCTTCTCCGTAAAATAGTGCGCATTTTCATTGGGTAGGTTAGACATAGTTACGGTAACGCCCCAATTCACCTCCCCTTTCGCCGCTTTAGTCTCGCCCCACAACACTTTAAACAAAGTGTTTAACGCCATCGTATTTCTAGAAATAAAGGCAATTTTATCGCCCTTATGTACGGTAAAATTCACATTAGAAAACAACTTCTCCCCTGATTCCGCTGTGTATGCTAAGTCTTCCACAGTTAAAATCTGATCACCCACTTCTCTTGCTTGCTTGAAGAAAATACCCGGATATTTTCGGGTTGATGGTTGGATTTCTTCGATGTTTAATTTCTCTAACATCTTTTTACGAGAGGTAGCCTGCTTGCTTTTAGCAACGTTAGCACTGAATCGTTGGATAAACTCTTGCAATTCTTTGCGCTTTTCTTCGGCCTTTTTATTCTGATCCGAACGCTGTCTTAATGCCAACTGAGAACTCTGATACCAGAATGTATAGTTACCACTAAAATTGTTGATTTTTCCGTAATCGATATCACAAACGTGGGTACAAACATTGTCTAAGAAATGTCGGTCGTGTGAAATAACCAACACGGTATTCTCGAAATTCGCCAAAAACTCTTCCAGCCAACGAATCGTTTCTACGTCCAAATCGTTGGTAGGTTCGTCCATCAACAGCACATCGGGGTTACCAAACAACGCCTGAGCAAGTAAAACTCGAACTTTCTGATTACCACTTAGTTCTTTCATCAGACGCTCATGCAGGTTTTCGGGAATTCCCAAACTGCTTAGCAAGGTAGCTGCATCACTTTCGGCATTCCAACCGTCCATTTCCGCAAACTCGCCTTCCAACTCGGACGCCTTCATTCCATCGTCTTCCGTAAAATCCTCTTTTGCGTATAAAGCCTCTTTCTCTTCCATGATCGCCCATAGTTTCTGGTGACCACGAATTACAGTTTGCAACACAGGTACTTCATCAAACTCAAAGTGGTTCTGTTTTAAAATCGCCATCCGTTTTCCGGGTTCCAAATCCACAGAACCGGTATTGGGTTCAACCTCACCCGATAAGATTTTCATGAATGTGGTTTTACCAGCGCCGTTAGCACCAATAATACCATAGCAATTACCACGAGCGAATTTTAAATTTACTTCTTCGAACAGAACGCGTTTACCAAAACGCAGAGAGACATTTGAAACGGTTAACATTTACGGCTTTAAAATAGTCCGCAAAGATAGTAAAAGATACTATAGAAGTGGTTTATTGAAACAAGGTAAATGTACCTTCCATTCTAAGATTGATGTATTGGGATTCTGCGCCCTCCATCATGGCCCGGTTATAGCTGTAAAAACGAGCGGGCTTATTACTTACACCCAATTGTTTTTCTGTAAGTGGAATTAAAATACCCGAATTGAGCATTTTTCTTCTGAAATTACGCTTATCCAAATCGCGCTCCAAAATCGTTTCGTACAATAATTGCAGATCGGCCATGGTGAATTTCTCGGGCAACAATTCAAATGCAATGGGTTGAATTTGAATACGTTCACGCAGTGCCATCAATGCAGATTCATAAATTTCGTTGTGGTCGAAAGCCAATTCCGGGATTTCCGAAATGGGGATCCACATCGCTTCTTTTGAAAAAGATCCAGGTTGTAACTGTACTTTTTTACTATCAATTAAAGCCATGTAAGCAACGGTAATTACCCGTGCATCCGGATCTTGACGAACCCCTCTCAACCAATTTCGGTCTTTGGGTTTGGAAATACGCAGCGGATCGCCAAAAGCTTGAAATTGTTGTAAATAAATCCCTTGTAAACCCGTAAGTTCATGCAAAACCCTACTTGCAGCTTGATTCAGATCTTCACTATCGTTCACCAAATCTCCAGGAAGTGCGTAATAACTATCGTCCAATTCCGTAACTGCATTGGGTACCGTACGCTTAATTAATAGCAATCTCAATGCATCTCGGTTAAAGCCAAAAATAACACAATCTACCGAAACGTGGGGGTTCAATGAGGGGTTCAAAGCCATTCGAACTTAATAAAGTATTCGTGCGAAATTAAAGAAATTCAATCCACGAATCAATACCATTGGAAGATTGTAAAGTGTTAGATTGACACTAACTATTTTTTTATTATCTTGCAAGCCAATTATTGCTATGATTTTAGTTGCCGACAGCGGAAGCACCAAGTGCGATTGGATTTTTACCGACGGGGAAAGCATCAGACTTTCTTTTCACACCATGGGCTTCAACCCATTCTTTCATAATTCAGAGCTCATCGAAAGCGAAATTCGCAAAAATACTGAACTCACGAAGGTGGCTCCCCTAGTGGAACACGTTTACTTTTATGGAGCAGGTGCATCGCATGAAGACCGAAATGAAATCGTTGCAAAAGCCTTGAGAGCCGTTTTTAACAAAGCCCAAGTGGTTGTTGATCATGACCTTACAGGTTCTGTTTACGCAACCTGCGGAGATGAACCGGGTATTGCTTGCATTTTGGGAACAGGTTCTAATTCCTGCTATTTTGATGGCAAAGATATCCACGAGCAAGTACCGGCTCTTGGGTATGTTTTGGGTGACGAAGCCGGTGGAACCTTCTATGGTAAAGAGCTGTTGCGCATGTTTTTATACAATGAGTTGCCCGAGAAAATACACAATGGATTGATAGAAAAATTCAATCTCAGCAAAGAGAGTATTTTTGAAGCTGTATACAATAAGCCCAATCCCAATGTGTATTTGGCTTCTTTTATGCGTTTTTTAAGCGATCAACGGGAAGAAAAATGGGTGCGCGATTTTATCTACAACGGATTTAGTAAATTCATCAATATTCATATTTGGAAATACGAAAATCACAAAGATGTGCCTGTACACTTTGTAGGTTCCGTAGCGTATCATTTCTCCGATCTGTTACGCGAAGCATGTAAAATCCATAGACTCAACGTTGGTGTAATTACCAGCGAGCCGGTGATAAATCTGGTTGAATATCACCTTAAAAAATTGCAAATCAACGCATGAAACCCGGATTGATTCTGGATTTGGACGGGGTAATCTGTGACACCGCTCATTTTCATTATCTGGCATGGAGTGAATTGGCAACAGATTTCGGGATTGAACTAACGGAAGCTCACAATGATGCACTAAAGGGTGTAAGTAGGGTTGATTCGTTAATTTATATTTTATCCATTAACGGGACGCAGTTATCCGAGTCCGATTTCCAATCGGCACTTACAAAAAAAAATAACCACTACTTGGAATTCGTCCAAGAAATGGGACCCCAAAATCTTTTACCCGGAGTTGCTTATTTCTTTCAAGAGGCGAAAGCAAGGAAACTACCTTTGGCCTTAGGATCTGCATCCAAAAATGCCCAACTAGTTTTAGAACGTGTGGGTTTAGACGATGCTTTCCATGCCATTGTTGATGCCAATACGGTAAAACAGGGTAAACCACATCCCGAGACCTTTATTAAAGCTTCGGAACTCCTTGGAATTCCTCCTACCCAATGTTGGGTATTTGAAGATAGCGCCGCAGGTATTCAAGCCGCTATTGCCGGAAATATGAAAACCATAGGAATTGGGACTCCTGAATCCCTACCGGGCGCCGAAAAACATATACCAAACCTTGGAGCCTTTAATTTCAACTGGTTACCTATAAATTTCTAATTTTTTATTACGATGATTGATTATTTCAAGGCCGACCCCTGGAAAATTATTGAAGAAGGATTTAATCCTCAATACAACGAAATCGCTGAAAGTGTATTTAGCATAGGCAACGGCATGATGGGACAACGTGGCAACCTAGAAGAAACGTACAGTGGCCATTCTCTTCAAGGCACCTACCATGGCGGAGTATATTACCCCGATAAAACACGCGTTGGATGGTGGAAGAATGGCTATCCGGAGTATTTTGCCAAGGTCCTCAACAGCACCTACTGGAGTGGTTTAGAAATTAAAATCAATGGTGAATTATTGGATTTGAACTCGTGCAAAGTATTGAAATTTACTAGAGAATTAGACATGCAGCATGGAGTCCTTCATAGGCAGTGCATCGTTTTACTTCAAAACGGAATTGAAGTATCCATTAATTCTTCCCGGTTTTACAGCCTCATTAACAAAGAATATGCAGGTTTAAAATACAGCATTACCACCAACAAATCCTGCGAAATTACCGTTTTGAATTATGTAGATGGAAATGTTGTAAACAAAGACTCAAACTACGATGAAACCTTCTGGAATGAAATCAATCAGGAAGTTAGAAACCATCAAACCATCGTAACCGTTGAAACCAAAAAATTACAATGGAGAGTTTCTACTGCCGTTCAATTCGATCTCTTTAAAAATTCCCAAAAACAAGAATTATCAGCAGCTTCATACACCAACAGTAAATACGCATCCGCAAATTATACCCTTAGTGTGTCTGCTGGTGAAACTTGGGATTTTGTAAAACACTGCGTTATGGCAACCAGCTTTCACCACAGTCCGGAAGCAGTAGAAATCCATGCCATCAAAACGCTGGAAAAAATGAGTGCATCATCCTTCCAAGCTCACTTAGACATGAGCGCGGCTGCATGGGCAAAAAAATGGGAAACAACAGACGTTCAAATCTCCGGCGATGTGAAAGCACAACAGGCCGTAAGATTTAATATTTATCATTTAAACCAGACTTATTGCGGGGATGATGCCCGATTAAACATCGGCCCCAAGGGGTACACCGGAGAAAAGTACGGTGGCTCCACCTACTGGGATACCGAAGCCTATTGTCTTCCCTTTTATTTGGTAACCTCTCACTCAAGCATCTCCAAGCAGTTATTGGTTTATCGTTACAAGCAACTAGGTAAAGCCATAGAAAATGCCCAGAAATTAGGTTTTAAAAACGGTGCCGCACTCTACCCTATGGTAACCATGAATGGGGAAGAATGTCATAACGAATGGGAAATAACCTTTGAAGAGATTCACCGAAATGGGGCTATCGCCTATGCAATCTGGAATTATATCGAACATACGGGCGACAAAAAGTATTTAGCCGAAGGTGGATTCGAAGTGCTATTGGGGATTTCGAGATTTTGGGCACAACGCGTACACTGGAGCGATTACCGCAAACGGTACGAAATGCACGGTGTTACCGGACCAAACGAATACGAAAACAACGTAAACAACAATTGGTACACCAGTTTTATTGCTAATTGGTGCATGCAGTTTACGGCCGAATGTGCAGAATGGTTGTCCCAAGAACATGCTGCAGAGTGGAAGTCCATTACGCAAAAAACCAACTTCCACAAATCCGAGGAAATTCAACACTGGAATCATATCCACGAACATTTATATCTTCCCTATAGCGAAGAGTATAAAGTATTTGTTCAGCACGATGGTTTTTTAGAAAAAGAACTAATACCCGTGCATGAATTACCGGCCTCCGAAAGACCGTTAAACCAAAAATGGAGCTGGGACAGAATTTTACGTTCGGTATATATCAAGCAAGCCGATGTTCTGCAAGGTTTGTATTTCTTTGAAGATCAGTTTGATATGGATTGCCATCAACGAAACTTCAAATTCTACGAACCCTTTACCGTTCACGAAAGTTCTCTGTCCCCCTGTGTTCACAGTATCTTAGCAGCAAAAATCGGCGAAACCGAAAAAGCCTATGAAATGTATCTGCGAACAGCAAGATTAGACCTCGATAATTACAATAACGATACGGAAGATGGATTGCATATAACCTCCATGGCCGGTAGTTATTTAAGTATCGTTCAAGGCTTTGGTGGATTGCGAATCAGAAATCAACAATTACAGTTAAACCCCTATTGCCCACCGCAATGGGAGTCGTACAAATTTCAAATTTTACTCAACAATCAACCCGTCGCCATTTTTGTAAGTCCAAATCATGTTGAAATTACCAATTTAGGTTCTACCGAAATAGAATTCACCCTAAAAAATCAACATAAAAAATTGGCCGCAAATAGCGCAGTTATTGTGTAAAATACAATTTCGCTGCTTCCCATTCACGAATTTAATTTAGGATTAATCCCTCGGTAGATTTTTCTTAGGAAGAATCTATTAAATTCGCTACCCAATGGGTGACATTACCGGACCAAAATTCATGACGCGCTCCGAAGAGCAAATGAAAAAACACTATTTACGATGTGGAGTGTCCGTGGATTGCGTAATTTTTGGTTTCGACGAAGGCGATTTAAAAGTTCTTTTAGTTCGAAGAGGTGTAGAACCCTATCAAGGTCAATGGGCGTTACCTGGTGATTTAGTAGACCCCGAAGAAGATTTAAATGTTGCAGCCGTGCGTGTATTAAATGAATTAACCGGGTTGAACAATGTCTACATGCAACAAGTTTTTACCTTTGGCGAAGTTCAGCGACACCCTCTGGGCCGTGTTTTTACCGTGGCTTATTATAGCCTAATTCGTATCGACAAATACAAAGTTAACAAAGGTAATTGGGCCGAGGAAGCCGAATGGTGGTCGATAAATGATATCCCAGACCTACCCTTTGATCATAATTTAATTGTTGAAACCGTTAGCGAAAACTTCCGAACTCAGGTAAAACGCAAACCCATTGGTTTTGAATTATTGCCCAAAACGTTTACTCTTACGGAAATTCAGCACCTGTACGAAGCCGTTTTACAAACCCATTTCGATGTACGAAACTTTCGAAAAAAACTACTTACTACAGGATTGCTAATCGATACCAATACCTTTACCAAAAACAATGCGCATCGACCTGCCAGGCTCTATCGATTCAATAAACAGAAATACGATCGTTGGAGTAAAAGTGGATTTACATTGGACATGTAGTTTGAGATTAAGCCCGAATATTGTCTAAAATAAACCTATTATCCATTGGTCGTAGTGTCTTATTATTAAACCAATGAGACCATTCCGTTAGGTATTAAAACAATTTTTTCGTTGCTACAATTTCTCCCGCTCTATTCCGTATTACCAACAATTTAAGCGATTGATTTTCATCTGATACGATATCGATATAAGAATTTCCACGTTCATGAATCCACAGGGTACTTCGCTGAATTTGAGCACCCGTTAAACTCAATAACTCTGCCGAATACACATCGCTTATTCCACTCAATACAATTCGATAGGTACCAAATTCGTTAGATAGAATGTGAACTTTATTCGATACTAATTCTGAAACCGAATTGTATTCAAAAATCCACAACCTCACTGCAGTATCAGAAACACATCCACCATTTATAGCCTTAGCCGAAACATACAGGGGATAGCTGGATGTTCCATCAGGAATCACTGCGGTAAAAATAGAATCTTGCTGAAGAACTATTAAATCAGTTTGACTCGTAATCCACTGAATTTGGTTGATGCCGGCGTTTACTTTAAGTACCAAGGTATCCCCTCGAAATTTTGCTTGTTGAATTACATTAATTTCCGGTTTTTTCGGTGTTGGTTTAATAATAAATTCCTGTGTATCTCGCCCAACGCAACCATAATTATCTGTAGCGGATACGGATAATTTAAACGTACCTGGAGCGGTTGAAGTATAGATAAACGTATCCTTTCGAGAAATCATTGTACTGCCTAAATACCAAAACACCGTATCCAGGCGATTATTACCATTGTTCTCAATTTTAAACAACAAATTAGCTCCAGCACATCCCGCAGTATCGCCAAGGATATTGATATTGGGCAATGATTTAACCAATATACTGTCTACAAAGGTATTAGTACAACCCGAATCGCTGGTAACCGTTAAAAACACATCCATTTTCCCATTATTCGTTGCGGTTCCCGCCCATCGGCCGGTGCTATCCGTAATTAATTTTTTATTGCCCACAGCCCATTGCCATTGTTTCTTCGGAGTACCTTTACGGATATCATCGCTGATTTTAATGCTATCCCCGAAACAGTAAAACGGTTTAGAATAATTTAATGAAATGGTAGGCAATGGATTTACGATAAAGCTCCGTATTTCTCTAGCTCCAAGATCCCACCATGTCCCAGAAGAACTGGACATTAACTTTTTGGGTCGAACCGACAGGGTATATCGCCCCGTGTCAAAGTTCAGTAAACAAAAGGTGTCTGTGGAAGCAACGGTTTTATAGTGTGACCATTGATTTTTTGAATCCAGCAAATCGATCCGTATTGAATCGGCATCGGCACCGGTTGATTTCCACTGTATTTGGGATTTGTTTTCTAAACTGCAGGTATTAACAACCTTTACCCGTTTCAATGCAGGAACAGGATAGACCTTCAATGTTGGATCTCCCATTAAAGCAACATGAACTCCGCTGTACTGTCCAGCCGTGTTATAATTGGGATAACTATTGTAGGTATTCAACACCGCTGTGTACATGGGCTGTCCCAACGCGGTAGTATGCATTAGCCAATAGGGCCTACCACTCCACACCGAAACCAATCCCCAACCTCGGGAAGCTAACGGAGCACGCAGGAAATTATCCGCATTGTCCCAATCACCATAATAACTACCAAAGGTTAACGTAAAAGGATTTAATATGCTATCGGTAACAAAGTCACTACTGCTGGCAACCCCGCTTGCCCCGGTATAATAACCCGACCCACACCCATAACTCCACAAATAGCTAGACTTTCGCATGGAGGATAAATAATCTCGTTCGAAAACAGAATCAGCAGCGTGAACTGAGAAATTTCGAAATCCTCCCGATGCAAATGCTTCGGAATTGAAATACCCAAAATTATCATCAATTAAACTTCGGTTAACCGCTCTAAAATCGCCTCGTCTAAAGGCCAAATTTTTTCGAATATAACGAGCTACCAATACCGTATCATTGGCCGAAAATGAAGCCATATCGTATAAATCTATTCTACCAACAGGAAGTTCAACCTTTTGAGCAGCATTGGGCAAGGTTGCTGACGTATTATATCGGCTTAAATCAAATTTACCGTCTCCCGGTGTGTTATGATTATTCGATCTAGCAGCTGAGGTATTATTAATTGTGGCATCGGTCCAATTAATCGAAAATGAACCGTAATATAAATCTGCCGGCCAGGCCCCAGTGTGCTCTGGGTGGGCATCGGGTCTGAAGTTACCGCTATAGGGCACTGGAATTCTGCCTAACAAAATCAGGGCTTTCACGCCTGCCGTATCGCTCATGTATTGTTTCTTAACCCAAGCTTTAATTCGGGTAACAGAATCATTACGCAAAAAAGATTTAGTGATGCACTCCCAGCCCTCTCGAGTTAACTGATCTACATATTCACTAATTTCCTTAGAAAGTGCGATACTGTAGGATGAGTCTACGGCTATCAAAACTTTACCCAATGATCTCTGGGGCACCTCATACCCTGCTGTGATATACCCGTTGCCGGCAAATCCACTGTACTTAGTATGCCATTTCGCAACGCGATACTCCCGAACCATGCCTTTTTTCATGGTTGTGTCTAAATACGAAAGTCCATTTACCCCAAAGGTGTCTTTTAAGTCCCAACCTATACCGCCTGCAGACCGAGTATACACTTCATATTTCTTAGCATTTGGATCACTCTTCCATTGAAGTTTAAGCCCCTTACCTTCCTCCCAAGAAGTATACAATTCCACCGCCACATCCCTTGCTGTCTGACTTTTAACAGGAAAACTAATTAAAAAAAACGCAAGAAATACACTTAAAAATCTCATGGCTGAATTTAGTTGTTGCAATTTACGCAAACCCAAATAAAAAATTCGTAATAATTACACGAAGAATTGATAGTTGAACGTTAATTTTGAACGCTATTGTGGAGCCAATCAACAAACCTAATAATATTAACGACCATAGTTTAGGTCCTATTGAAGGCTCTTCCAGAGGATTAATTGTTTGGGCGGGTTTAGTGATTTTAATTCCCAGTTTATTGATTTTTATTTTTTCGATTTCCCCCTACACAATCCAAATCGCAGGTTATGATTTAAAGAAGTTCCAATGGGGATCAGGATTGGAGGAAATTACGGCGGAGGTTACGGAGCAAATCACCGAAAAAGATACGGCTTCCTTTCAGCCTTTTGCTATTTCAGATTCATCCACCACGTTAACCATGGATTCCTTGAATCCTACATCAATTTCTGCTGGGGGATTTAAAGTATCTACCTCATTAACCCCATTTTTCAATCCAATATTTACCGATACCACCAAACATCGCGTGTTACTAATTGGGGATTCGGAAGCAGGTGGATTGCGTTATCCGTTAAACGATTATTGTTTAGCCAATGGTCATAAATTGGTGGCCTGTGTAGAATGGTACTCCGCTACTGTTTTTAATTTTGCCAAAGCAGACACCATCGCTAAAATTATACAGCGATACAAACCCACCTACGTTTTTGTAGTAATGGGATTAAACGAATTGTTTGCCAAAGATTTAAAAGCCAGAAGCAGCGCAGCTCGATTATTAGCCAAAAAATTACGAGGAATCCCTTACACTTGGATAGGCCCTGCTAACTGGGAAGAAGACTTTGGAATCAACGATGTATTTGCCCGAGCTGCCGATACAGGTACCTATTTTTATACCAAACAATTGGTTTTACCCCGTGCTGAAGACGGAAGGCATCCTAATAACAAAGGTTATCGTATCTGGATGGATAGTCTCGCCGGTTGGATAAATAACTCCGCTAAATGGCGAATCCCCCTAAAAACACCTACCAAAAGGGCAAGACCTTTGAGAGCCGATATTATCATGATGAACGCAGCTAAATTTCGAGGATACTAATGGAAAATAACTGGAGTTGGCTTTCGGAATCATTTACTGCAGAAAAACTGCGAATATCCGTCATGGAAGCTTTGCGGTACTCAACCAAGGAACCCTGGTTTTTCACCGAATTCACCTTTTTAGCAACTTTTGGATTCTTCTTGTTGGGTTATGCCTTGGTTTTTAAACAAGAATGGCTGCGGAAGGTTTACATTATTCTCTTCAGTTTATTTTTCTATTACAAAAGTAGCGGGCCCTTTCTATTGCTGTTTGGATTAATGATCTTAAGCGATTATTTATTTGCCATCCAAATTGAAAAAGCCCAAGGTAAAAAGAAGAAATTATACCTGTGGCTGGCCGTGGGTTATAGTTTGTCGTTCTTGCTATATTTCAAATACGCAGATTTCTTTATTGCAAACTGCAATAGCCTATTTCACACCAATTTCAGTCCGAAGAACTTATTCCTACCCATCGGAATATCGTTTTATACATTCCAATCCATTAGCTATATATTGGACGTTTACAGAAAAGAAATTTCTGCTACCAAAGACTTTGTAGATTATACCTTTTACATGACATTTTTCCCGCACCTCGTTGCCGGCCCAATCGTTCGTGCCAAAGATTTCCTTCCCCAAATCTTCCAACCTCAAGCAATCAATACAGCCCTTTTCAAGGACAGTATATTCCGAATAATTATCGGACTGGTAAAAAAATTATTTATCGCCGATTACTTGGCTAAATACGCCGATTTGGTGCATCTCGCCCCATCGGCCTATTCGGGTGGTGAAAATCTCTTAGCCATGTATGCGTACACCTTTCAAATCTATTTTGATTTCTCAGGGTACTCCGACATAGCCATTGGTATTGCCCTGATGCTAGGTTATAAATTGAAAGAAAATTTCGACAACCCCTACACCGCGAGCAATATCACTATTTTCTGGAGAAAATGGCATATTTCGCTGAGTAGTTGGTTGCGAGACTACATTTATATCCCGTTGGGTGGCAACCGAAAAGGAGAAGTGAATATGTACGTGTTCCTATTTATTACGATGCTGGTAGGTGGTTTTTGGCACGGTGCCGATTGGCGATTTGTCTTTTGGGGATTCGCACACGGCGCGGCATTAGCCTTTCATAAAGCATGGAGCACTTTAATGGGAACTGAAAACAAATCTTCTGCCTCCGCATCAGCCCCATGGTTTTCATTCCCAGTTAAAATCGCGAATACATTACTCACATTTCATTTTGTGGCTATTTGCTGGATTTTCTTTAGAGCCAAGAGTTTTCAATCCGCTTACGATTCTATAAGAACCATGGTATTTAAAAGCCAATGGATAGATTTTCAAGGATTTTGGTTTTCTAGACCCGAGATCATCGTCATGTTATTGGTGGCTGCCACCATTGTATTCTTTCCAGTAAATCTTAAACAACGAATTTTTGGCTGGATTAAGAAAATTCCTGCTTGGCTTTGGATATTTATCATGCTGTTCTCCTTACAAATTATCACGCAATTCAGAGACGATGTTGTGCAACCTTTCATCTATTTCCAATTCTAAAAAAGGAATGCGGGGATACACGGGATTGATACTACGATGTAAACTACTTTTTTGTGGAATGATGGCAACCTTCGCATTTTCCACTGCCGTACATTCAACGTCCCTAGATAGCAATACTACTCCCACTTCATATAAAGCGCATACCTATCTCACAAGTTCGGAGTTGTTACAGAACCAATTTAGAGAATTAGCAAAACTTCATCCCAACTACAGTTCGCTAGTTTTACCCCCCAACAATCGAAAAACACCCCCACCCGCACCGCTAAAAAAACGATTCAAGATTGTTCATATTGGAGATAGTCATATTCAAAACGATATTCTCAGCGATGCAATTCGCCAACAATTCCAGCAACACTTCGGAAATGCCGGCTGTGGTTATTTGTTCCCTTATGGTTTAGCAAAAAGTTATGGGCCACGGGGAATTTCCGCGAGAACAACGGGTGTTTGGATTGATTATAAAACCATGACCCCCTCCTTGGATAGAGGATTAGGAATTACGGGTTATGGATTAACCAGCTACACTCCAAATGCCAGTATACACCTAAACTTTTCCGATAAATTCAAAGCAATACCCTACCAACGAATTAAGGTTTGGCATAGTTTGGATAGTACCTCTTTCGATATCAGCGCTAGATCCGTTGTTCTAGAATCATCGGGGGATTTGGTGTCTCAAGATTTACCTTTAATCTACAGCGACGCTGTGAACAGAACTCCTGCTAGATCCTGGGGGCAATCTACCTTTCCCACCATGAATAAAGGCAGCATTCAGTCACTGTCCTTCGAATTTAACCGAAATAACGCAGCCCAAACACATGTAGACTTTTATGGATTTCAATTAGAATCTGCCAACAATAGCGGAGTAGAGTATCAAAGTTATGGTGTAGTTGGATCACAATTTACCCATTTTATTAAAAATGCTGGGTATGCAATCCAACAATTAGAATATGTGCAACCCAATATTATCATTTTCAGTTTTGGCACCAACGAGGCTTACAATGGGAAGTTAATTGCTGCCGATTATTATATTACGGTACATAGATTTTTAGACTCGCTACAACAGGCATTACCCAATACCGCTATCGTGATTGCTAACTGTCAAGATACGCGCAGCAACGGGAAAATTCCCCCCAAACAAAAAGAAGTTAATTATATATTGCGAGAGTTAGCATATCAAAGAGGGTTTGCTTATTTCGATTTGAATTCAGCCATGGGCGGATGGAATTCGATTTACCGTTGGCAGCAATTGGGGTTAACTTTAAAAGATAGAGTCCATTTCACGGGTGCAGGATACTCGTTGCAAGGTAAAATGATTGCTTCCGCATTATTAGAGGAGTACAATCAATCCACACCACTACCCATTGATATCGACGCTTTAGACAACGAAATTGATTCTTTCGCATCGTTGTTGCGATTAAAATCCCCTACAAATTTTAACGGAATCTCTTCATCCGAGATAAACGAACAGCTTTGGATTGATTCCGTGTCAACACAAAACAAACCTAAAACATCCACTCCCATCCAACCCAATAAACCCAGTCCCAAATCTGTAACCCCGAAGCCAACCTACTATAAAGATGTAGTGCACACCGTGAAATCAGGTGAGAGTTTATATAGGATTGCCCTTCGATACAATGTAACTGTGGATGCCATTGTTAAGAAAAACCATTTGAGAAATCCGAAGGCCATTAAACCGGGTCAAAAGCTTCTAATTCCTAGAAGATAGTTCCAAAACACTGTACGTTAATCATCTAACATACATTTATAAAAAAAGAGGTCGTCTCTAGATGAAACGACCTCTTTCTGAAACCTTATTTGTAAAACTTAATAAGTTGACTTAATGACTGAATGTATTCACTTAGTGACTCAATTCGTAGCAATTATTCTCTAGAAGTGATTTTATTCTGAACAATTAACCACTAGAGCCTGTCAACATCAATTTCTTATTATCGAATAATCTGTAAGTTCGATCGGGTTTCACCCTTTGATGATTTAATCACCACATGATACAAGCCAGGAGTTAAGTGATTTAACGATAATTCCACACCCTTCTGACCTTGAACTTGTTGAAAATTCTGATTAAACACAATTTTTCCTGTTGCATCGGTAACATGAATAGCTAAGTGTTTCTCTTCTCCTACAAATCGAACCAATGCACTACCTTGAGTTGGGTTAGGCATCAACACAAACTGATTTAAAGCCACTGTTTTAACCGAATTAGAGGCTGTTACGGTTACATCGAAATAAACAGTATCCGACTTACATGGAGGATTATTTGCAACCACCATTACTTTAAATGTACCATCGGCGCTGAACGTGTATACGGGTTCTTTTTGGAAACTTTCGTTACCATCAGAGTAATTCCAATATACATCTGCCGCGTTATTACCCGCGAATTTAAATTGAACCGTTCTTCCGCTAACCACCGTGTAACTCATCGCTGCTGCGGGTTTTAATGCCGATGCAACATTCACAGATTTGATGGTTTCACAGCCTGCGGCATTTTTAACGCTAACCGTAAAACTATTGATTGATCCTACTGCAGTACCCATCCTTGTTCTAGTGGTACCGCCGTTGGACCAACTATAAGTGTAAGTAGCATTTGGGGGACCCCCTGTAACCGCTGCTGTTAATAAGGTTGAATCTCCTTGACAAACCAAGGTATCCGCAGCTGTTAACGTAACATTGGGACCTTGTTGAACTTGAACCTGTGCAAATGCTTGTCCAGTACAACCTAATGAATCCACGCCCGTTACTGTATAAAAAGATGTTGCCGTTGGTAAAGCATACACAGTATCACCCGTTACGGTATTCAAACCCGTAGAAGGCGACCATGAATACGTTTCTGCTCCACGAACTACAATTTTCGCAGGAGTTGAACCACCAGCACAAACAACGGATGGATTTGGACTTACAGTTAATACGGGTGCAGTTCCATCAACAAAATAGATTTTGATCAAATCCGAAGTATCCGACTCCCCAGAATTGGAGCAATTTACTATTACTCGAATCCAGCGATTCAAACCAACCGTTCTAGAAAAATTACCGGTTGGATTTGCGTTATTATTCCATGCTGTATTTGTATTGAATGTAGTTGAATCCGTAGACAATTGCCATTGAAACGAAGTACCAGTTGCAGTGGTTTGACCATTTAATCGCAATTGCACGTTAGCGGCATTTCCACAAATCTTATATTGACTTGCGGTTATAGTTCCTGGATTGGGTTTTCCTTCGCAATACGTTGGAAACGCATCCCAAATTACGCTATCAATAAAAATATTCCCAGCATTTGCTGCTCCGCGGGCTGTACCTTGAATTAGGAAATAATTGGTAGTTCCGGTATAGGACGAAGGAATGGCAAATGAATATCGATGCCAACCTTGAGCAACAGAATCGGGATAGGTATTTTTTGCAAAACGCGCAATACCACCCAATCGCTTTGCACCTGTTAAATTTCGGGCAGTATTAATCCAAACCGTAACGCTATCGGCAGTATTGTAAATAGTATCACGATACATATGTAAGGTCACATACGAATTTTGAGATCCTCTTTTACTTAAATCGATCACTGGAGAACACAACGACTGTGTAGAACCCGCTGTAATATTTCGACAAGTAAAACGAGCCATTCCACTACCAGAGAACGTAGTAACCGCGGGCGTTGTTCCAGCCGCTGTACCACCCGTAGTTGCGTTGGTTCTTCTAGACCACGTTGCCCCACCAAAACCGCCGCCACCCACCGTAATCCAACCCGCAGGTGGTACGGCTGTTTCAAACCCTTCTCCTGTTGTAACCTGTGCTTGGGAATCACCCCCAAACATTCCGGTAAAGAGAATAATAAGTAGTAATTTATTTTTCATATAGCTTAGTTTAATCTTTTTTCCCGCTAATCAATAAGAAAGTACCATGAGTATCCAAGTTTCTGAAACCTTGAACCGTCTCATCGAAAATGGCATGAATAGAATAGATATACATTCCCTCGGGAACTAATTCACCCATATAGTTTCCATCCCAAGCTTCGTTAAGTGGCCTGTTTTCAAATAGACAGGTTCCCCATCGATCGTAAACACTCCAATATCCTTCTTTTACGCCGCAATAAATCAACGGTTTTATAACATCGTTTCTTCCTCTAGACCCATAGGGTGTAAACGCATTGGGCATGTACCAATTACAGTTACATCTTCCACCAATTTCAGCATATGCTCTAAGTTTATCCGTTCTCTCTCCGCAAACATTATAGGTCCTCAATGTGAAAGTACCCGATGTTCCAACCGTAATTTCTGGTGTTTTAGCGCCCGTATTCCATTCATACTTAAAACTTCCAAACGGCTGTCCCCCTTTGATTACGTATCGATCACCTCTACAAAACCAAAATTGTGTGTCTACAAAAACCGGTACCGGCAGGGTATCAAACTTGACAGTAACTGAATCGAGCCTACTACCGCATTTGTTGGTTGTGTACAGGTAGTATTTAAAAGCAAACATGAAATTTCGTTTCGCAGTAGTAAATCCATCACTCCATAAATATGTATTTGCCCCAGGTTGTGACGCATCCACATTCCAATTAAAGGGTCTTGCGCAAAAGGTAGTATCCTTTAGTGGCGCCTTCGTTGGCGGCATGCGCATAACAACATCAAACGTATCGTGAGCTACACCGCATTGATTCACTATTTCTAAAACCACCTGCTGTTGTGAGAAAATCTGTTTAGGAACCGTGGTATCACCGTCAGGCCATATATATTTATTCGGCTGAACTTTATTAAAATTCACAATTACCGATCCCCCCACACAAAAAGCCGTATCGGGTAATTTAGTGGATACGGGAGGGATGATCAACAGCAATTTCACCGTATCTACTCTAAACCCACAAGAGTTTTTTGTCTCAACCCAATAAGTCCCTTTATTCGTAAATGTTCTCGTTGATAGGGTACTACCATTATCCCAAACATTGGTAGCGTAAGGAACCGACGCATTGATGGTGTAATTGATAGGTAAACCACAAAAAGTAGTATCCTTAATTTTCGGTTTTGATGGCGTAGAGGTTGAAACGATATTGATTGTATCTTTCCGATTGCCACAAGCATTAATTGTAGTTACAATCACACCCGTTGCTGCAGTGGTAAATACCTTGCTGGCCGATGTACTGCCGTCACTCCAGGAATAGGACTGTCCCAACACCTGGCTGGCATCTACTGTAACCGATGGTGAGCTTGTACATAAAAGGTAATCAGCCTTTAATGTTTTTATTGGCAAAGGACATGCTGATTCACAGACTACAGTCCTTGAAAATTTCACAGAAACGGTGTCCACCGTAATCGAAATAAAATCTCCCGGTGAATAAACCGTATAGGTGGATGTATCCCAATTCCAGTTGGCAGCATTGTTGGTTACCGTCTGATTTGAAATACCGCATAAATTTTCACAGGGATTGGATAAACTAAAGTTCAAGTGGGGTCCTGTAGTTGGATCAGCCCCCATTACCGTTAATCCACCTGCTCCAATCTTGGCCATAAACTTAGAATTCGCCGATACAGCAAATGAAGTATTTCCATTGGAGTAAAATTTCGCTAATTGAGATCCCCCATTGGTATCCAATTGAAGAATAAGGGCTCTACTCGGCGCTGCCTGAGATAATGCGCCTACCCACAAACTACCACCATCCAATAAAATAGTATAACCCTGTTCTACGGATGCATTGGCACCTACAGACCGAGACCATTTCCTGGTGCCATTGGCCGTAAACGCAGTTACCATAACATTTCCAGTAAACGTACCACCGGTTGATCCCACTGTAAAGATGGTTCCACCCGGAGCTACCACTACATCACTAAATAAATTTGTACCTGTGGATGTTCCCTTCCAAATTTTTCGAACACCCCCCGCATCTTTTATAAAAACTGCAAACGGGAATGTAGAAGTTGATCGAGCCCAACCGGTAATTACCCATTCGTTCCCTACCCTAGAAGCCCCCAAAGCATGATGCTCAGTATTATTCATGTCGATGTTGTGATGCCACAACGTATTTCCAGAAGAATCCAACAAAGCAGCAATCATATTTCGCTTACCGGTTAGCTGTACACCCTCTCCTACCACCAAAAACCGATTGCCATTTAAGACAAAAACGCTATTAATTAAGTCCTCTCCTGCAGCTCTTCCAGCGGATGGTGTCCGCCTTGTCCAGCGTAAAACTCCATTGTTCCCAAAATAATGCACAGTACCCAAATCCGCATTAACCGCTTGCGTATGCGAACTTCCAACAACAACAGCCCCGCCATTGGGAGTACTCGCCACATTATATACCCTATCCCGGTATGCAGTACCCGTTTTATCACCAAATCGCAACCAACTTAGAACCTTTCCTGTGTCATTGGTTCGTACAGCAAACGCATCTATATGTCCCCCAGAACTATTTCCGTGGCCCACATACCAATGCAATTTTCCAGCAGTAGCAGTAGCTACAGGCGTCATGCTGTTGAAATTCCTCGTACCTCCAGATGGAACAACTTCGTCTACTCGCAAATACATCTTTTTCATAAATGTATTACAAACAGATTGGCCATTTACTTCAGCAACAAATACTAAAAAAAATAATAATGTGACTCCAAGCCGATTATGCATTATTTTAATCATCCTGTTCGATTTAACTACAATTAGACGACAAAAAAGACCTTGCCGTTTAATCAATTTTACAAATCTATGTTTTTTACTGTCATGCCGATACATATAATATCCTAACTCTCAATATATAGTCATCTTTTCGTCGATTTGACATTTCCATGACATTATGTTCGGTGTAGACTCAACATGATATTTTTCCCATTTCCCCAAAGTAGCTCTTGAATTTATTTATCAATTATCAACTGGATGCAAGTAATACAAGGTAATTATCATACTCAAGCCAATTTTCATCGTTACAGAGAGACAAAGTTTTGCAGTTTTCGCAAATCCAAACCTATAAAACATCCTTAAATTGGAAGGTTTAAAAAAATTGCCGACCTTTACGAACGAAACATTGTGAAGAAATCTATCATCTTTTCAGCGCCCTCAGGTTCCGGTAAAACAACGGTTGTTAAGCATCTATTACAGGTAATGGGGGATAAATTAGCCTTTTCTGTTTCCGCAACTACCCGAAAACCTAGAGAAGGCGAAGTGGATGGAAGAGAGTATCATTTTCTTGAACCCACATTATTTAACAAACATATTCAAGATAATGCATTTCTAGAATACGAAGAAGTTTATGCCGGAATTCTCTATGGAACACTGTGGACCGAAGTACATAAAATTTGGGATTTAAATAAAGCAGTGATTTTCGATGTAGATGTAAAAGGAGGCTTAAACTTAAAGAGACAATTTGGAGATCAAGCGTTAGCGGTATTTCTTCGACCGCCATCGGTAGAAATTTTGATGGACAGACTTACCAAACGAAGCACCGAAGTGGAACACCAACTCAAAGAGCGTATTGCCAAAGCAAATTTTGAATTAAGTTTTGAAAAGGAATACGATGTAGTGGTTGTGAATGACGATTTAGCTGTTACGTTAAAGGAATGCGAATCCATTGTAGAAAATTTCCTTAACCAATAAAATGCGTATTGGTTTATACTTTGGATCGTTTAATCCAATTCACCTTGGTCATTTGGATGTAGCAATGTACATGCTAAATCATATTCCTGTAGATCAAGTTTGGTTTGTGCCTTCACCCCTTAATCCCCATAAAAAACAGGAAACACTCATACCCGCTGAAATACGATTACAGTGGGTAGAACTAGCCATCCAAAACAAAGATCGATTATCCGTTACGGATGTTGAGTTTTCTTTAGGTACGCCCAGTTACACCCATAGAACTTTGGTGAAATTGATAGAAGATTATCCCAATTACAGTTTTCACCTAATTATGGGTGGTGATAATCTTTCCAGTTTTCATAAATGGCAAAATGCAGAAGAAATCTCTAAAATTGCGCCTTTACACGTCTATGCCAGACCCGGTTTTGAAACGGCTCCTCATCCAATGCCCTTCAACGCTACATGGCACCAAGCTCCACTTATAGATATATCTGCAACAGATATCCGAAATCGTCTAGAACACAATTTATCGATTAACCACTTAGTACCCGAAAACCTAATTGATCACATCGTTGCTTTTTTTAAAGAATCGCTCTTGCAATCGAACCATCAAATAAGCAACACCAAAGGTGACTAAAAAGGAATACAACGCATAAACCAATGCTGGCTTTTCCATACTGGGTTGGTTCAATTTTTCGCCTGCAATTAATAAGGCCAATGCAGTATTGTGAAGCCCAACTTCAATTGCCACGGTAATTCTATTCTGAAAAGATAACCTAAAAGGTAAGCCCGCCAAAAATCCCAACAACATACTACCTCCATTCAATAAAATAGCATACGGTGTTAAGGCAACTATGTCAGAAATACTCGTTTGTGTTCCTCCATTATCCGGTTTGGCAAGGAATTTAGCCGCAAAAACCAATAACAATAATATGGGCAAAATAGCATTAACGGTTTTCGATAACCGATAGACGTTATTCCCCAACCGATCGCGAACCAACATACCCAACCCTGCAGGGATAATCGTAACAATAAAAATATCAAACATCGTATCCCAAAAGGGTAACTCAATGATACCTAATGATGCTGTAGGCATTAACCAACCCAAGAAAACATTAACTAAAAAAGGGATAGTAAACAAAGACAGAAACGCATTGCAAACCGTTAATGAAACCGCTAATGCCACATTACCTCTCACAAAATAACTTACCAAGTTGGAGGTAATTCCACCCGGACATACACTTAATATCATGATGCCCACTTGCTGCTCCGAACTGAGATTAGAATTGCTCACTAACCAAGCAGCAAAAACAGGCAACAATACCATTTGAGAAAATAAACCAATACCCAAAGATTTTGGCTGATCGAATAATTGCTTAAAATCATTGCGCGTTAACCCAAGGCCCAATCCAAACATAATTAATGCCAATACGATATTTAGCAAGTAATTAATATTCAAACCGATACCCATAAAACCCATTGCTAAAAAGTTGCACTATTTCGAAGCCATAACATATCTACAAATTGATATCCAAAATACAATCCAATGGCAATGAGAATAAAGCCAAAGTACCGAGTAATCATGGAAAATACACGATTACTTATTTTTTTACCGATGTAGTCGCTGAGATATACTTTACCCAAATCCAAAGAAAGTAGTGCCAACAAAATACCCAATAATTGAACCAAAATAGGCAGCCTATCAATGAAGGTATTCCCCTCGTGTCCTACGGATGCGGTAGCTAAAATACCAACCCATAACATCAACACAAATGGGTTTAACGAATTGGTAATAAATCCTTTGGAAAAAGAAGCAGTAGCTGATGCCGGTAGTTGTGGTAAATCCTGATTGTTGCTGTACCAAGCTTTAACACCTATAAATAACAAACCCAAGGATGCTATTCCTGAAAAGACTAATTTAAAGGCCGGTAATACAAAATAACTGGATAGTCCAAAAAAACAAGCCAAGGCAACCAACGTTTCACTCATAAAAATACCCATTGCCATACGTAAACCTGCTTTTTTTCCACCCTGAATTCCTGCATGAATCAAGGTAAAAAATGATGGCCCGAAACTCAAAAGTCCCAGAATCAAGCCGGTTGCATAGCCCTTAGATATGGAAATAATCCACGGATTCACCTACTTCCGCAAATTACAACCCAATCCAACAGCAGCCAAATTCTACCGAGATATTTTCTAACAGACAAACCAATTGTCTAGTTAATGGCAATTGTGTAAAGAGAAAATTAATATTCAATAACTTACAACACCCTATCTGTAAAATAAAATGCGATATAATTCAGATAAAACAGCACTAACGTCTCTAATTTGGATGAAAATAGAATTCAATTCGATTCAATAAATACGAATACAATTCTTTATTACTTCCAATAATCTCTTTGCCAAAAAGAAAATCCTCCCCCCCAGAAAAATCGCTAACAATCCCTCCCGCTTCTTTCACCAATAACGCTCCAGCCGCTACATCCCAAGGGGCCAACCCCAATTCATAAAATCCATCAAACCTACCCTCTGCAGTAAAGGCTAAATCTATTGCAGCAGAACCCATTCTCCGCAATCCATGCGTACCGCGCATTAACTCCTCTAATAGACCTAAGTATTGAGGAGTTTTAGAAAATTCATAATACGGGAAACCTGTGGCCAGCAACGATTCTTTAGGATTTAACGTTTGAGAGACACCAATCCTATGCTCATTTTTAAAAGCACCTTTATCCTTAATTGCCACGTACATATCATCCCATACTGGACAATAAATATATCCGGCCAACAAAGAACCCTCACTCCACAATGCTACACTAATGCTAAAAACAGGAAGGCCATGCAAATAATTGGTGGTACCATCCAGTGGGTCAATAATCCAAGTAGATTTATCCCCCAAAACTGCTGTAGCATTGTGTTCTTCCCCAATAAATGCTGAATCCGGCAATATAAACCGCAGTCCTGTCATCAGTTGGGTTTCAGACTCTTGATCAACAAAACTCACCAACTGGTTGACGCCTTTATCTTTTACCGAATCTGGCGTGATTTTCTGCCAATTCGCTAACTGAAACTCACCTACTTTTCTAATAAGTTCAATTACCTGTATATTTCCATCCACAGGGAATCCAGCACCCCAGCTTAGATTAGCAAAATTGCTCATAGGCAGACATCAGATTGTCAGCCACCATATCGGCCGTTCTACCCTCAATCATGTGACGTTCTACCATATGCACGATTTCCCCATTCTTAAACAATGCTACCGCAGGCGACGATGGTGGGTATGGAACCATAAATTCACGAATTTTTGCAGTTGCTTCTGTGTCTTGACCCGCAAATACAGTCACCAATTTAGCTGGTTTTTTTGCACCAGACAAACTCTTTATTACCCCAGGTCTAGCAGAACCGGCTGCACAACCACACACAGAATTCACAACCACCAACATGGTATCCATATTGCCTTCCATGGCCGCATTCACGTCGTCTGCTGATTTCAATTCTTGAAAACCTTGATTTGACAATTCTGCCCTCATCGGAGCTACTAACATTTCGGGATATGGCATAATTTTAATTTTTTACAAATTTACAACTTAGAATCATTTTATATAACAAATTAAACACACGGCTGTTTGCATGTTTATTTGCAACCTTTGAGTATTTTTACGTCTTGTTAACGAGTAATTTAAACGGCAAAAAGCATATTTCATCCATGATTTCACCCTTCTTAAATCGCATACTTTCAATCGTCTCCCTGTTGGCTGCAACGTTTCGTAAAACTACAACTCCCTTGAGTGTAGCCTCCATGTTGTTACTATCCAGCTTATCCCCATCGGCAAAAGCATCTTCGGTGCTCGGCGGCGATTTAATAACAACTTGGATCGGTGGCAATAAATATCGAATCACCTTTACCCAATACAAATCCTGTGCATCCGTTACTTGGAACACCAGCACCAACGGAACCTTGTTTTGCTACATCGGCAAAGATGGCGATTCCTCCTGCGGATCCGTTAAAGTTGCACTTACTTACCAAAAAAAAGATAGCTTAACTATCAAATGTTCTTCTCGCCAAAACTCGGGGAGTTGTTCCGATGCCTATGGCGATATTGTTGCCATGCATTATGCAGCCGATATTGATTTAGATAAGGAACCATTCAAATCCCAATTAGCCAAATCTTCTTGCCCGGAGATCACCTTTTATACCTATGCATTTAAATGGAGATCCAATGGCCTCAAAACGTGTTACGATACAGACATGCTTTTAACCGCCAAATTGTACGTAGCCAATTTAAAATCGTGCAATAATTCTACAAATAAAGGACCTGTACCTTTACTACCTTACTATGCATTAGCCGAAAAATACGTGACCAATAGCTTCGCTACAGGCATAGTAGACACAGCAGACAGAGATTATATGTCATTTAAAATGAAACCCGTAATGACAAAATTCTCAGGAAATGGAGTACTCACAACGTGTATAGCTACGGCAACTGGGAATGCCAACATCCCTCTCAGCCCATTTTGTTCTCCACCAACAGCCACCTGTGCGGTTAATTTAAAAACCTATCCGTCCAGAGGATCTTGGTTCGATACTACCACCGGAGATTTCGTGGTTTCACCCGTAAATGACGAGTTAACTTCATTCCTAATTGAAATAAGTGAATTCAGAAAAAATAAAAATGGTCAATTAACACTTATTGCAAAACACTCAAGGGAACAAACTATAAACTCTTACTATAGCAGAACCAATAAACCTCCAGTTTCTCCTGTGAGCACACCCCTTAACCTGTGCGTTGGGGATAGTGTTTGTCAAACACTGTTTGAAACAACCGATTTTAGTTCTTCTACTTCGGATTCTCTAATATTTTCACTGCCTTGGATGCCAAAACCACTAGCACCCAAAGCCATTTCCACAACAAAGTTGAATGTTAAACACAATTTCTGTGTTAGACCCAAAATTGCAGATACAACATCGGCACCCCTGTTGATTCCCGTAATGGTTCACGACAATCACTGCACCGAATTAAACCGAATTTCCAAAACCATAGTGGTCAGAATCAACCCAAAACCAGAGGCCGACATCACAACGAAATACCTTGGATGCAATAAAATATTGATTTCCGCCACCAATAAAGACGGCAAACCATTCTCCATCAATTGGCAAGTGACACAAATTGGGGCCTCCTACTTACGTGCATCAAGCAGAAAATCGGACACCATCATAGCTTATGGTAATGGAACCTACCTAATTAGACATCTTCTTTCTAACGGTACGGGATGTTTCAGTAGCAGAACCGATACCATTAAAATAACCGATAATCCTGCTATCGTAAAATTAGCAGCCAAAGAATTATACGGAAATGGCTCGGATTCCTTTACCTGTAAAGTTAATCCTTTCAACATAAAGGCCTATTCTATAACCGGTAAAGCTCCATTCAAATACCAATGGTACGGAGCTGGATACAATACACTAGTCCCAGGAGAAGCCCTAACTTGGACCATAAACACAAGCAATTTTACAAAAATTGGAAACGATAGCACCCTTACCCTTAAAACCATATCCGATACTGCTGTTTATTTAGAAATTACGGACAACAATGGTTGCTCCGCTAGTGCGTTTCAAAGACTCGCTTGGATAAACAGCGATGCTATTCAATGGAACAACAAACCGCTACCCAATATTTGCCACAACCAGAAGGAACTGTTGCTGATAAGTGCTACTAGTAAAAATTTGGGAGCCGCTTCTGTTCGAGGTACCATTCGATCCAGTCTGCCATATTATTTTGATAGTTTAGGCCCAGATCGCTTCCGATTTAGAACCCCACCCGTTAAAGATACCGGGGATTTACGAGTTACATTTTATGTAAATTACGATACTCTAGGTTGTACTTCGGCCGATACTACCACTTTATTAGTAATGGCGAAGCCCAGATTTAATTTGATTTCCGATACGTTGTTCCAATGCACTCAAATACCCACAATTTCTTTAAATAAGTTAGTAGTTAAATCAGCGAATAATACCAAAAGTTATACTTGGAACACCTTGAAATGGCCAGCAAAAGTGGCAAAACCATTGATTTTTGATGCTGGAACGGGAGGGATTACCGATTTTCAACTACAAAACAATGCCGATAGTTTACCCTTAGGAGCGTATCAAATTCAAGCTTGTACCCAAGACACCATCGATAAATGTACTTGGTGCGATACAGCGATTGTAGTATCCAAACCCATCAATAAAATAACAAATTCACCGCTAACGCTCTGTCCAACCGAACCAAACTTCCCATTGCATTCCCGATTATTTTTTGGAAAGAATACCGTAGACTCTTCATTATACACCTTCAAGTTATTCTCGGTTAATTACGATACCTCATCCATCGATTTCCCCAAACAGGTAGTTAAAGGGACAAACTTCCATCCCAGAATGGGTCAGGGGCTGTTTATTTTCAAAGCCACCCCTACTCAAAAATGCTGGTCGAATTCCATCGTTGAAATCAATGTTTTGGATACTCCCTATGTGGTGATTAAAACGGACCCAAAGGATAGTTCTTTACTACCCTCAGCAACAATTTTATTTGAGGCACAAACGAATGCCAACCGAGTTTGGTGGAATTTTGGAACAGGAAATAATTCAGACACATCCAATGTGGCAAGTTTAAATTGGGCCTACGATAAAAAACCCGCAGTATATCCTGTAACGTTGCGGGGTTGGGGCAACAGTGGTTGTTACGGTGAAACGCAGTTAAATTATGTAATATCCCAGTACAACAACACCGATGATTTACAGGTAACATCCAAATGGATAAACGCAGAATTACAAGTTACTAATCCCGATTGGCAATTGCAGCAATTCCTACTTACCGATTTAACCGGTAAAATAATTTTACATCAACAAAATAATACAGGGATTTCTGCCAAGTCCATATTACCTGGAATTTACAATTATCGAATCGATTACTCATCCAAAGCATATCCCTTTGAAATCAAATCCATTCAAGGTAGATTACTGCACTTACCCAAGTAAAAACGTTGATTTTAACGGACTAAAAATCAACCTTTAAAACGTTTACCGAGAATAAAGACCTCATCGATATGATTCTTTCCGAAGAAATAGGGAATCGTATCGATGGCATTGGAGCGGCTGGTAGTAATGAAGTTAGCATCCATTAAGGGAGCAATGCTGCCTACTCTGTTTTCTAATCGAAGCGCTCTGGCCGCATTGCAAGTAATGGCATTAAAGGCTTCAATAGGTAACATTTTTTGCTGTGTACAGGCCAAAGACCACACCATTTGCAAACTACAAACCGGGCTAGAACCTGGATTAAAATCAGTAGCCAACGCTACCGGTAGACCCGCTGTCATCAATGCCCGTGTATTGGCATACGGTATTCCCAAAAAATAACTGCAGCCAGGTAAAGCTACAGGCACAGTTTCTCCATCTATCGAATTTAAACTACTGGCGAATGCCTGAATTTCTTCGTCTCCCAAATACTCTAAGTGATCGGCACTCCACGCCTGATTCTGAACCGCAACCTGAACTCCTCCGGTAATGCCCAATTCATTGGCGTGAATTTTCCCTGGCAGCCCATACGATTTTGCGGCTTTTAAAATTCGATCCGTTTGCTCTGGACTAAAAAATCCACGATCGCAAAAAACATCTACATGATCGGCTAAATTATCCCTCGCTACCAACGGCAACATTTGATCAATCACTACATTGATATAATCATCTTCGTTGCCTTTATATTCCACTGGAAATGCGTGTGCACCTAAAAAGGTGGATTTGATAATTCCCGGAAACTCCTTTTTTAATTCAGCGATAATTCGCAACATTTTTAATTCTGATTCCAAGGTTAATCCGTAACCGCTTTTAATTTCGAGGGTGGTTGTTCCGTGGGCCACCATCCAATGCAAACGCTCCCGAGCCTGGGTAAGCAATATATCGAAATCCATGGTCTGAAGTTTTTGGGCCGAATTTAAAATTCCACCCCCTGCAGCAGCTATAGCTTCGTACCCTGCACCCTGTATCCGCAACTTAAATTCCTCGGTTCTTGGTTCTGCAAACACAATATGCGTATGTGAATCAACAAAACCAGGCAATACTTCCTTACCCGCCAAACACACTAGGGATGAGAAATTTACTCCCTGAAAGTCGGCAAATACAAAATCTCCGTGATGCTCATTAACGGAATCTGTTATTCTTTGTTGCAGTTGAACGCGGGTTGTCTCTAATAAATCGGCCATAATCCCGATACTATGAATTCTACCCTCTTCCACCCAAATCCAAGCATCTTCAAGGCAATCTACTTGCTGCATTTCAGAGCCATATTTTACCATTCCGCAACGATCTGCGATTCCCCAAAGCTTAGAAATGCCAATAAAAAGTTTGTGCATGCCATGCAAATTACGCATTTTTGGCAGCGTGAACCGAGAAGAACTTTTACAAAAATTAATTTCAGGACCCACCATTCATCCCGAAGCCATTATTATGCCAGGGGCAGTGGTTACCGGGCAAGTATCGATACACAAAAATGCTAATATTTGGTTTGGTGCTGTCCTTAGAGGGGATGCCGATCAGATTGCAGTTGGAGAAAATTCCAATATTCAAGATAATGCCGTAATCCATGCTGATCCAGGAGAGCCATGTATCATTGGGAAAAACTGCGTTATTGGTCATTCGGCCATTGTACACGGCGCAAAACTGGAAGATAACGTGTTAATTGGAATGCATGCTACCGTCTTAAACAATGCCGAAATTGGCACGGGTTCCATCATTGGCGCCAATGCTTTGGTGCCACAAGGGATGAAAATCCCTCCCCATTCGTTGGTATTGGGTGTACCCGCCAAAGTGGTTAAATTGCTTACCGAAGAACAAGTCGCTTCCATATCAAAAAACGCCGATGAATATGTGCATAGAGCAAAAACCTACCGAGAATATTACAATTCTCAACGCAAATAATGGTTTTTTACCGCTAAAATGACGAAATTCCCACCCGCATTGATTTTATACAATTCATACGATTCCCGTGTGATGGAATAGAATTTCAATGAGTATTGCTCCATGGCCGGTAAACGCACTAAATATTTTTACAATCCGAAAACACTCAGTTTTGAGAAAGTTTCGGAACATAAAAGCTATGTTCGCTGGCGTTTTTTTGGTACCACTTCGTTGTTTCTAGTAACCGTTGTAGGTTTGAGTTTTTTACTTTCGTATTTTTATGTCAATTATTCCTTGCTGCCATCGCAACAAAATACCGGTGCCGTTTTGCGAGAGCTTAGAAATAGTCAACGTCAGATTCAAGCACTTGAAGAACGATTATTAAATTTAGAAGATAAAGACGTTTCCATTTATCGCGGTATATTTAATGTAGAACCTCCTAAACCCATCGATTTACGAGGCAAAGATTACAGCGAACTGGCTAAATTACCCTATGGTAGTTTGGTAGTACGGATACAGCAAAAACTAGATAGCTTAAATGCACTATCCGACAAACAGGAAAAATCATACCAAAAACTTGAAAAATTAGCCCAAAACCGTATTAAAGCTATCGACGCAATTCCTGCGATAATGCCCATAGCGAATAAAGATTTAAAACGGTGGGCCAGTGGTTATGGCTATCGATTGGATCCATTTTACCATACCCCATCCTTTCACCCAGGTATGGACTTTACCGCGGAAGTTGGTACGGAAGTATACGCTACTGCTGCTGGAACCGTTCAAGTTACTAAATCGGAAGCTTGGAGTTATGGAAATCACGTGATTATCGATCACGGGTACGGTTATACCACATTATACGGACATTTATCCCGATTTGCAGTGAGGCCCGGACAGAAAGTAAATCGTGGCCAACTCGTTGGTTATGTTGGAAATACCGGAAGATCTACCGGCCCTCACCTTCACTATGAAGTTCGTAAATACAAGAATCCGTTAAATCCTGCTTTCTTCTATCGAAACGATCTCACCGATGAGCAATACCAACGCATGATCGAATTATCACAAAGAGAAGCTACACGTTTCGATTGATGCATTATTTTTGAACTCTAATTACCGTCACATGGAAAATCCTGCGCTACCAAACGAACTCAGTAAAAAGTATTTTAAAATTGGTGAAGTGAGTGAAATGCTCGGAATTCCAGCCTCCACATTGCGATTTTGGGAAAAGTCTTTCCCCCAAATTAAGCCGTTAAAAACTAAAAAAGGCGACCGTCTGTACACCGCTAAAGATCTGGATGTACTAAAAAATATTCACTATCTTTCTCATAAGAAGGGTGTAAAATTAGCTCAAGTTTCTAAAAAAGTTAAACGAGAGGATAACCTTTTAGACCCCAAAATGGAAGCCATAAAAGCCCTGAGAGAATTAAAAGAAAAACTGCTAAAACTCAAACAACAACTGGAATGAAACACATTGCGTACATCTTGGGAATATTCTTTTTTTCACCAAGTTTGTATGCAAATATTCAAGGGAAATTCGACACCAGTTTTAGCATTAATAAACCCGCCTCGCTTCCTCCCAATCCCTGGATTTTAGCAATTATTGGCTACACTCAACCCCATTATTCAATAGGTGCTCCGAAAATTATTTGCAATTTTCGCAACATACCTAATGCCAACCTATTCGTTGGAGCAACCCACCTGCATTCTTCTTGGTTAATAGAAAATAAATTGGGGAAGTCCAAATCCATTCCTGTCCCAAAAAGCAATCTGTATTTCAATAGTTTCTTACATAAAAAAAGCTTATTTACCCACCACAGAATTTCGTTCATTGAAAATCACTTTCAACAGGAACATAGCATAGAACTTCAATTGCCCATTTCAAAAAAAATGTCAATTTTTACTGGCATTGGCATAATACATACCAACCAGTATGCATTTGTAAACAAACCCAATAACAGTTCAAATAATGCCATACACCAAGCATCCATTAGACCCATCATCGGAAAAATCCAAGTACTTAAAACGCTATCCAATCAATGGTGTTTTATTTCAAATCTATCGTTCACAACATCTGGATTAAACCATAATGATAAAAATGATCTTTCCTCCCTATCGCACCCTAGTTTAAATCAACACCAAAACACCTTATCTCTGCTGGAAAATTATGGAATTCCATGGTATTATTCTTCTACATGGAATTGGCAGATACAATCCGCAATATTGATAACAGGACCAACCATAAAAATACCCTGTTTACTTCGAACCAGTATCGGGAATAATGGATCAATCGCCGGATTTAGTGCTTGGTTACCTCTTCAGTTACGTTATTTACAGCAAATTGAATTTACCTACTTAAGTGGTGAAACACCGTTGTTGATCGGATTAATTGGCAGAACTACGTATTTAAAAAAACGTACCAACGGAACCTCATTCCACTGGAAAGCGGGTTTACTGTGGAATAACAACATTGGTATTATGCCCCAAATAACCTTTTTATTCAACTCGTAATATCGCTTAACCTACATGCGTCAAATTCAAAAAACTTCCTCCGATACTATATTCTGGTTCGCTGCTTTTTTGGGGTTTACAACCATTCATAAATGCAAGGCAACCCCCATTTATCCAATACTCAAAGATCCTTGGAGCCGAGAAGGTAAAATCGCCTTTCTTTCTCAGCAAAATTACAACCAGGTAAGCAGCGGTTATAGCCTATCTTTAAATGTAAAAAATTCCAAGTTCAACTTCGGAATAATAGGCAAAACTGATCCCTACGAACCTCTAAATACATGGGCGTTTTCCCGCTTTTATTTTCGATATAAATATAAAAATACCGCTTTTATTTTAGGTAGTTACCGAATTCAATTAGGAGAAGGAATTATGAAATCTATTGGTACACCTAGTTATTTAAATAATCCTGCCTGGGCAAATAAATCTGAAGAATGGAATATTAAAGAATATCGTGGCTTTAGCAGGAATTTTCCAGTCTTAGGCATCGCAGGAAAAAGTAATCTGTCAAAAAAATATCATTTAATCTATTCGTTTGGAAAAGCAAAGTTATCTGGCAAAATTGAGAACAATCGCGTGGTTAATTGGAACAAAACCGGACTGCTGACAGACTCAACAAAACTTGGTCAAAAAAACAATTTCTTTTGCCTTACTTCAACCACGGCAGTTCGGTATCAAAATAAATGTATTACTGCCGGTTTGGGTATACATTCTTATGCCTTCTCGTTACCTGTAAAATTTACTTCAACAGTAAATATAGCTGAAACAGCGTGGTATAATTATTATCGTCAAAAGGCAAATTCAAACGATTCTATTTCACAGGATTATAATTACTATGGAAACTTCATCCAACAATTACATGCAACCGAATTTTGGCTAACTCAATCTTGCAAGAATGGCAACTTATTATTTATTAACGCAATAAAACAAATTAAACAACCAGTAAACAATCAAGACAATAATCCCGTCGTCCGTACAAATCGTATCAACTATTGTTCTAACTCTCAGTATTATTTCCAAGATATACCAAAACAATTTGCCCTCATCTCGGGTTTACTAATCCCATTAAATAAACTTAACGATGTTGGAGTTCAATTCAAATACGTTGGCAGCGAATTTGAGTCGGTAGAAAATTTGGAAACCCAACAGATGAAAGGGTTTAATTCGATGCAGATCGCGGTACAAAATCAGCTATCCCCTCGATTACAAATTTCTACAAGTTATTTACTACAGCGAAAGGTATCGTTTAATCAATTAAACCAGAAACCTTGGGAGAAAATTCTGCGTTGTAAAATTCAGTACCAACAATCCAATACGGTAATGAAATCGGTATTAAAACTATCGCAACGCGAATCTGCTATAAACCGAGAATCCTCCATGTCGGAATTATCCGTACAAGAGGAAATTGAAAATAGCATTCATCCCGCTGATTTAGAACAATTGGATGTTTTTTGGCAGCAAACAAAAACTCCTACAATTTTACAATTGCATACCGAAATTCAATTAAGGCAAAACCATTCAACTACCACGGAATTCCATAGTTATATTCAAAACTGCAATAAGCAAAATTCTAGTTGCTTGGAATTTTCAGTAAATAAACAATGGCATACTACGGTGCAAAGTCAATCCGGGATTGCACTATTTAATACATCCGCCCCTTTAGTTGTTCAAGGCTTGCAACTAGGGTCTATCAATAGTTTTCAAATTGTAAACAATCAGGGTTTATTTTTATTCATGGGAATTAAGCACAAACCAGGTAAGGAATTAACTCAATTACTTCAATTGCAAATAATGCAAAACTTTAATCCACAACGGCCGATTTCGGTGCGTATTTTTGCAGTAATATGGCTACGATGAAAGCACCAAAATTAAGTGTTAATGTAAACAAAATTGCAACCATACGAAATGCACGTGGTGGAAATAATCCCAATGTGCTTCAAGTTGCTTTGGACTGCGAAATGTTTGGTGCTGAGGGTATCACGGTACACCCAAGACCTGATGAACGACATATTCGTAAAACAGATGTGTTCGATTTATCTAAGCACGTGACTACAGAATTTAACATAGAGGGATATCCTAGCGATGATTTTTTAGCCCTAATTGCGGCTGTGAAACCAGTACAAGTCACCTTAGTTCCTGACCCACCACATGTATTAACCTCCAACAATGGCTGGGATACTCAAAATCAAAACCAATTTTTAAAAGAAATTATTGCTCGAATTAAATCTGAAACTCAATCGCGTGTTTCAATATTCCTAAATCCAGATCCTAATTTAGTAGCATACGCAGCGGAAACTGGGGCTGATAGAATTGAATTGTATACGGAAGCCTATGCTGTTCAATACCATGAATCGCCCGAAAAGGCTATACAACCTTACATCAAAACGGCAGAAAAAGCAATTGAATACAATCTAGGCATTAACGCTGGACATGATTTAGATCTTAATAATCTTGCCTATTTATCCAAGAATTTACCGGGATTACTAGAAGTTTCTATCGGCCATGCTTTGGTTTGCGATGCATTGTACCATGGCCTTCAGAATACCATTCAATTGTATCTAGCTCAATTGCGAAAGCATATTTTATACCCCGCTAGCACTTAATCTATTTCGGTGAAGTAACGCAATGGGCAAATACAACCTCCATATTTTGCGGCTACTTCTGGTTGCTTCCAGTATCGTTTTTGGTTGGAATTCAGGACACACTTGGGGATTCAATGCACACCGATTTATCAATCGTGAAGCAACCAAAATCCTTCCATCTCCCTTATTTTCATTCTATAAAAATTTCGCTGATTACATTGAAGAACATGCCGTAGACCCGGATAAGCGGAGGTACATTGATACAAACGAAGCTCCAAGACACTATATCGATTTAGAATATTATGAACAGAATCTGCCTATAGATACCATTCCACGTTTTTGGAAAGGCGCCCTAGAGAAATATGGATCTTCCTATCTACATGATTTTGGAAGTCTTCCTTGGCAAATTCAACTATCTATGTATCGGCTGCGAAAAGCATTTCAAGCAGCAGAGCTCAAACAAATAATCCAGATTTCCGCAGAATTAGGGCACTACGTAGCCGATGCCCATGTCCCCTTGCATACCACAGCAAATTACGATGGCCAATTAACCAATCAACGCGGAATACATGCCCTTTGGGAAACAAAAATTCCCGATATCTTCTTGGATGAATTTAGATTACTTATCCCTAAAGCCACCTTCTGGCATTCAGAATCCGATTCGATTTTTTCCATTATTGAGGAATCTCATCAACTCATTTCCGTAGTACTTCAAGCCGAAAAATGGATTAATTCTCAGTATGCTCCAGGGGAGCGTTATGCCTTTAGTTCCCAACCAACTACCGGAAAACCCAGTAAAAATTATTCGCAAAACTATTTAGTCAACTGTGATAAAGCGATGGAGTATACTGTGGCTGCTAGACTACAATCTGCTATCTTTCGTGTAGCTTCATGCTGGTATACAGCTTGGATTCTCGCTGGACAACCCAATTTACCCGTTTTTGAACCCGAAACTTCCCCCACAAAAACTAAACTTTTTGTACGCAATCAACCGAAGAATCCCAATTTCCCACTTCTCCAATTTGCACAAAAAACCCAACCAGATAAAGGCGAAACTACCACCCCTATGAATCCTTTTCCAAGTGATAGTTTGGAGTATTTAGATAGCCTTTTACAACATGGGCACCACGCCGACAACTGTCATAAACGTTAAATGAAAAAATCTACTTGTTAGCTATAACCTCAATTAATTGAAGATCCATTTGATTTTGCTTGAAAAAACCGATGAATTTTCTAGCATCGTTAATTTTATTTCTTCAATACTTTTATTTCTGTTCTGCGATTTAATGCTCTGCCGGCCTCCGTAGCATTATCCGCCATGGGTAAACTTGCTCCAAATCCTTTTGCTACAAACCGTTTTTCAGAAATTCCTCTCGCCACCAACGCCTGCACCAATGCCGATGCACGATTTTTAGATAGTTCTAAATTATGAGCATCGTTTCCCTGATTATCCGTATGCCCTCGTACCTCCAATACCATGGTTGGATTGGATTTCATTATACCTTCTAAAACCTGAATTTCACTCACAGACTCCGACCTTAACTCAAACTTATCAGTATCGAAAAAGATATTTTTCAAAACGATAATGTCGTTTTCTTTGAATGGCTCTAACTCAGAAACAATGACAAATGGATTCTTCAATCCGGTATCCTTCGGTTGAAAATTCCTAGAATCAAATTTATATCCTTGGGCCCGTACATGCATCGCGTAATTACCACCGGCATGTAATGGAATAAAAAAAGACTGAATACTATCCGAGAATACCACTTTGTTATTGGATAAGTCCACTAATTCCACCAATCCTCGAACGGGCTTTCTGGTTGTTTTATCGAGGATTCTGCCTTGCACATAAGTAACGGCTTTAGGTTTAAACTTTTCTGGAAGATTAAATCGATAAATATCCAATCCTCCGAATCCCCCTTTTCGATCGCTTTGAATAAACCCACCTTGTCCCCAGGGATCGATATACATTCCGAAATCATCGTCTTGTGAATTAATTACGTTACCTAAATTGATGGGAGTGCTCCAAGTTCCGTTGGATTGTTGCCTACTCATGAACATATCAATTCCTCCGTAACCCGGTAAACCCGTGCTCGAAAAATACAATGTCTGCCCATCGTAGTGCAAGAAAGGAGATTCCTCATTACCAACGGTATTAATGGAAGGCCCCAAGTTTACCGGCTTACTCCAAATTCCATTTTTTAAGGTTGACATCCACAAATCCTTTCCTCCAAACCCTCCAAAACGATTACTTGAAAATACTAATGTATGGCCATCACCAGAAACGGAAGGTTGACTCTCCCAAGATTTGGAATTAATAGGCGCTCCCACATTGTATCCGTATTCCCAGCCCTTGTCGGTTAAAATACTCACATAAATATCACAACTTCCCGAATCACCAGGCTGATTGCATCGGGAATAGTACAAGGACCTACCATCGGCACTAATGCTCAAGGTGCCCTCATTGTTTGGGGTATTGATATTTCCAGGAACGGGTCTTGCTTTCGTAAATGTTCCTGTTGCCTCAGCCACTGCTTCTTTGATTTCGCTGAAATAAAAATCTTCTTGAAGACCTGTAGGACTTGGCATTAATCGAGTAAAAACAAAGGTTTTACCATTAAATGGCATACCGGGCCAGTATTCGTTTAGATCTGTATTGATGGCATTTCCAGCATTTTCCATTTTTATGGAAGCGCCTATAAGTTGATCTTCTTGGGCTGAAATTACAATGCCTCTAAGTCGTTGTGCCTTCTCCACCAACTTAGGAGATGCCTTATGCTTAGCTTCGATATACCCTACTTTTTTAGGTAGATTCTCAAAAGAATCTAATAAAGATAACGATTGTTTAAATTGCTTTTTACGAAACTGATATTCGGCAAAGTAATAGTAACTGGGCCTGTACAATGGCGCTACCATAATACAATTTTCGTAGGATTTTCTGGCCGAAACGGTATCGCCTTTATCATCGTACAGCATGGCTTGTAAAGAATATGCATCCGCTACAGTGGGATTAGTTGCAATACTCTTATTCACCATTTGCAAAGCTTTATCTCGTTCTCCTAAATTAAAATGGTTCATCGCTGCATCGAGGTATTCTTTACCTTTTTTCGCTTTAGCAGGTGAAATTTCTCCTACCCCAGCGGCAGTTGAATTACCCACTGAACCCGTTTTTTTTGTTTGTGCTAATGAACACGAGGTAGTTCCAAATAAACCCAACGCCAGTAAAATACAGAGTCTAAAATTAGTACTCATACTTGCTATCTTCTCCATGCAAACGTCTTAATCATGCGAAAAATATCCTGTTCAATATAATCATACACCGGCGCAATACTGTCTGGATTGGTAGCGTGGTTGAAGTACAATGCTCCTCGAACAAAATTTCTAGAACTATCGGTTATAAAAAAATTCAAATTGGTTGCGGTGTTACCTTTAATGCGATAAACCAATCCCCAATGCTTGGATCCATGAACGGAAACTGGCTCCTCTACAATATCTTCAGCACGTTGTAAGTGCTTGTAAACCAACTTTCTTGTATCTTGAACCAAACTATCATACAACGCCCAATGCTGAAACGTATAATGAGTTAAATGCAATGTTGCATCGTAGGGTTTATAAATAACATTGGCCCAACCCAACCTAGGGGAGCCATTTTGACTATCTTGTTTAATAACAGCGTATTGCGGCAATTCAAAGGAAGAATGCAAATCGGTGGAGGCTACGCTTGCATATTGTTTATCAATTAATTCGATTTTCGGGAAAATACGGGGTTTTGGAACATAAGTATCACCATCGCCACAGGCAGATAATACTACAAATCCTGCGATTAACAAGCAATGAACTACCGGTTTTACCATCACAATTATATGTTGTTAACGGGAGAATTGTACTTTTATTTTCTTTACCTTCCTAGGATCGGCAGCATCCACTCTAAATCGTATACCTGCCAATTCAATTTCGTCTCCTCGTTTTGGCAATCGTCCCAATCGTTCAGAGATCATTCCCCCCAAGGAATCGCTCTCTAATTCGTAAGCATCAAATACACCTACAGGAAGTTCGGCAATTCGAATAAAATCAACCAGTAAGAATTTTCCTTCGCATAAGAAACCACCATCGGCCAATTTTACAAATCCTTGTGCATCTTCATCAAATTCGTCACGCATATCACCAAAAACCTCTTCCAAAATATCTTCCATCGTGATGATACCGCTTGTACCCCCAAATTCATCCACTACAATAGCAAAATGGCTATGTTTTAATCGCATTTCGGCCAAGGTATCGTCCATGGGTTTGTTTTCAGGAATAAAATAGGGCGATAAAATCAAATTGCGCCAGTTGTAATCTTCGGATTCATTCAAATGGGGCATCAATGTTTTGATGTTTAAAATACCAATTACTTTATCCAAACTACCTTCAAAAACAGGCATTCTAGAAAATCCATTTTCGCGGACAATACTGAGTACTTGATGGAAATTTAATGAATTTGACAATGCAATGACATCCATTCTTTGCTGCATAATCTGCTTCACTTGGATGTTTCCCATATTAACAATCCCCTTTAGTATTTCTTTTTCCTGTTTGGCGTCGTCCTCATCGGTAGCCATATCGATGGCCATCGTTAATTCTTCGCTCGTTAATTCATTGGCTTTAGGCTTTGCTCTTTTTTCAAGTAATACCCCAAGTCTTACCAAAAAATGAGTTAGTGGCCATAATAACGTAGAGAGTATCTTCATTGGGAAAACCAACTTTCTTGCTACTTTTCGATAATTCTGAGTGGCAAATACTTTGGGGATTACTTCACCAAAAACCAATATTACAAGGGTTACTAATATAGCTTCAACCAAAAATTTCAACCAAGGAGCTTCGTCCAAATTGAACAACATCTCGGTTAGATTTAATGTCAACAACACAAAAGCCACATTGACCAAACTATTAGCAACCAAGATAGTAGCCAATAAATGCTTAGGTTGTTCTAAAAAGTTAACTACCAGTTTAGCACCGGTTGTATTCTCTTCTCGAAGATCGTCAATATCACTTTCCCGATGAGAGAAAAACGCATTTTCTGCAGCGGAAGAGACGGCGGAAATTGCCAAACAAAAAACCATTAAAACAGAAATAGCCACCATAGGACCAATCTGATCTGGTTGTAATGTTTTAACAATGGATAAAATAGGTGTAGCTATACTGAATATGGTTGTATCGAAACTAAGCGTACTTAGTGAAAAAATCGCAGGTAACGGGTCTGACATGAATTAATAAAACTTATTAAAATGGCAAATCATCGTCATCCATTCCACCAATATTTGGATTGAAATCAGTCCCTACATTGGATGACTGGTCACCGCCATGGGTATTATTGGAATCACCTTTATCATTGTTGCGGTCTCCCATCATTGATCCCATCATTTGAAAATTATTGACACGGATTTTACGCATTTGTTTTTCTTGGCCTTCGGCATCGGTATAACGATCTGTCCTAATTTTACCTTCCACATAAAGCAAACTACCTTTTTTCAGGTATTTCTCAGCAGTTTCCGCTTGCTTGTCCCACATTTCCAAGTTGTGCCACTCCGTACTTTCCATTCGCTGCCCATCCTTGGTGTAATAATCGTTGGTAGCTAATGTAATATTTGCAACGATTCTTCCATTTTCCAATCGTCTGATGATCGGATCTTTACCTAATCGGCCCAATAAAATCACTTTATTAATCATAAAAAAACGCGTTTAAATCCAAATATCGTAAACAATAATCACTCAAACCTAATGCAAAATCGATTTATTTCCAAACACCTGCAAAATCCATCATTTTTTCCATCAGCCGATGTACCGGCACTTCGCCTATTTTTGATGTGGGTTGTACGAGGAAATTTTCTGGAAACTTGATTTCACCTTGGACTGTTAATTGCCAGCATCGTGCAAATATTGTTCTATGGGATAATTGATGTTTAAAATCTTTGTATCCCGATATGTTCAACTCTAAATCTTTTAAATTTACATTCAATCCTTCTAGTACAAGCGATGGATGTATTTCTAAATCATGCACTTCTGCATTTGGGAATTCATACAAATTTGCCCAAACAGAAGTCTCGTCTCGCTTTACCAAAAGCCACTGATCTCGATAGTTAATTGCAAAAAATATCAGATTAACCGCAACAGGTTTAGTTTTTTGAGGGACTACAGGCAACTGCACTTGTTGATTGTGTGTAAAAGCAAAACAACTATCCTTCAACGGGCAGTTTAGGCAATCGGGATTCGTGGGGGTACAAATTGTAGCCCCTAATTCAATTATTGCTTGGTTGAATGTATTGAATTGGTTGGTATCACCCAAGATGGCTAACAGTTCTTTTTTTACTGTTTTAATAAAAATCTGTTGATCAACAGGAATGGTAACTCCTAACCATCGAGCAGCAAATCTCTTTACATTTCCATCTATGGCAACCGCTTTCTGATTGTAGGCAAAAGCGGCGATTGCAGAGGCTGTGTAATCTCCTACACCCGGTAAAAGTAAGATTTCATCGAATTTCTCCGGAAACCGTCCCTGATATTCATGGTGTATAATTTTTGCGGCTTTATGTAAATTTCTAGCTCTGGAATAATACCCCAACCCTTGCCAAGTTTTTAACACCTCAGACTCATCCGCCAGTGCTAAATCACTCACGTTCTGAAACTTATCCATAAAACGACGATAATAAGGTAGCCCTTGCTGAACTCTGGTTTGCTGCAAAATTATCTCAGAAATCCAGATTTTATAAGGATCGTTTGTCTCCCGCCAAGGCATTTTTCGATGGTTAACTTGGTACCATGTCAATAAGGTTTGGATAACTCTTACCATAATATTTCCATAATAATTGGCAAAAAAAGATGTTTTGTACTTTTTTTGCAGTTCAATCCTATGACAAAGTCTGAAATCGTTAACGAAATTGCTGTGCGCACAGGTTTAGAGAAGACCGCGATTGCCGACACAATTGACAACTTCTTCGTGGTAGTTAAGAACTCCATGGTAAATGGTAACAACATTTATCTAAGAGGGTTTGGTACTTTCGAACTTAAAAAACGCAAAACTAAAGTTGCTAGAAATATCAAACGCAACACCAGTTTGGTTGTACCCGCCCACTACGTGGCTCGCTTTAAACCCGCGAAAGAATTTGCTGCCTTAGTTAAGGATAGCAAAACCTTAGCAGAAAAAATCTAAGTAGCATGACCAACATCAACGCAAAGGCCAGCCGCATGCGCGTTGGTATTGTGGTCAGTGCCGTAGTTTTAATTGGAATTTGGATGGTCTCCAATCGATGGAAGACCGATGACCTAGTAGTGCCCAATAAACAAGAGAGTTTGATGGGCACTATGGGCAATGCTACACCCCAAAAGGAAGTTACGCGAATTGAATTTATCAACGAAGTGTTAGAAGGTGTAAAACCCACCCCTTTGGTAGCTCGCGTCCTAACCTCCACCTTTGGAAGTATACCGATTGATTCTATGGAACTTGCCTTTAATTGGGCAATCGAAACTCAAAATCCAGCATTAGCAACCCTAATTCGAACGGATATAGATCTTAACAGTAAAAAACCCAACTACACAGATATCGCTCGTACCTTCATATTTAATGGGGACATGTATCTCGGTGAAAAGCCAATCGTAGCGTCTTATTTATTTCAGCAAGGTAAAAAGTATATCGATAAAGGATTGCAAGTAAATCCAAAAAACATTTCACTCTTAAACGCGCTAATCGTGTATGAAAGCGAATATGTTAATCAACCCATGCAGTTTAGAAATACCTTAAAACAAGCATTGGCCTTGGATTCAAACAACATTGAAACCAATATAATTCACTTAAATCTGCTAAAAAAATCAGGACAATTGCCAAAAGCCCTGAAAAAATGCGAGAAATTAATATCTTTGCAGCCCCAAAATTCCGACTGGTTGTTTGAAATGAGCAATTTGTATGGATCGGCGGGAGATTCGGTTAATGCCAAAATTTATTTGGACTTAGCCATTAAAACACAAAAAAAGAAACAATAAATAACAACCGATATGCCAAGCGGAAAGAAAAGAAAAAGACATAAAATCGCTACTCACAAGCGCAAAAAGCGTTTACGTAAGAATCGTCACAAGAAGAAGTAATTGATTTCTAACCCCTAGACCCTACTCATATTGTCTAACGAGTTAATAATTCAAAAAAGCTCGTCTGGGGTAGAAATCGCACTTATAGCCAATCGAAAACTATTAGAATTCCATCGCGAAACAGCGGCTGGAGGGTATCAGGTTGGTGATTTTTACCTCGGAAAAGTTCGGAAATTATCTCCCGCTCTTAATGCGGCTTTCATTCATATTGGTGGCGAAAAAGACGGCTTTCTTACCTATTTTGATTTAGGTCCTAACTTACTGAGCCTTAGAAAAGTGACTAAATCAGCGTTGGCTGGACAGCCATCCGCATTGGATTTAGATCGATTAGAATTAGAAGAGCCCATCGTAAAAACGGGTAAAATCAGCCAAGTACTCAAATCAGGAGAACCTCTTTTGGTTCAAATCATTAAAGAGCCTATTGCTAACAAAGGCCCTAAAATTACCTGCGATATTAGTTTCCCCGGTAGATATTTCATTCTCGTACCCTTTACCAATCAGATTTCTATTTCTAGGAAAATTGGAAATCCAAAAGAAAAAGTCCGATTACGTGATTTAGCAGCAAGCATCAAACCGAAAAATTTCGGTGTTATCGTTCGTACGGTTGCCGAAGGTGTGGCTTTGGAAGAATTAGACAAAGACATGCGGGAATTGGTGAAGAAATGGGAAGAATTGGTGTTGGGCCTTAAATCAGCTTCGGTAGGGAGTAAAATACTCGGTGAAGGTAGTCGATTGCATACCTTATTGCGTGATATTCTCAATAGCAGCTTCTCGAACATCATCACCAACGATAGTGAGATTCATAGTCAACTCAAAGAATTATTGGCCAAGTACAATACAACCGATGCCGATAAAATCTTAAAGTTATATAATGGGAAGAATAGCCTATTTGAACAACAGGGCATCAATAAAATGCTCAAAAGTTCATTTGGGAAAAACGTACCATTTAGTGGCGGAGCTTATTTGGTAATTGAGCATACGGAGGCACTTCATGTAATCGATGTAAATAGCGGTAGTACTTCGTTTGATTCCAACAATCGGGAAGAAAACGTATTAAAAGTTAATCTAGAGGCAGTTGAGGAAATCGCTCGCCAAATACGTTTGCGAGACATGGGTGGAATTATCGTTATCGATTTTATCGATATGAAAGACCCTAAGAAACGGGCGCAAATTCACGCAGCAATCAAATCAGCGATGGCCGTTGATCGCGCAAAACACACCATATTACCTATGAGTAAATTTGGATTAATTCAAATTACTCGTGAACGTGTAAGACCTCAAATGGAGATTTCAAACCAAGAGAACTGCACCACTTGCGGTGGAACGGGCAAAATGGACTCCTCCGTGCAATTAATCGACAAAATTGAAAATGAAGTTCTCTATTTATGGGAGAATATGAATCAAAAATCGATCACCCTTAGAGCCAATCCTTTAATAACGGCCTATTTCAAAACGGGGTTTCCATCTAAACGCTTATCGTGGTATTTCAAATATAAACAATGGCTAAATCTGCATGAAGACGCTGATTTACCGTTAACGGGGTATCACTTCGAAAACAATCAACATCAAATTATTCATAACGAAGCTTAAATAGAGGTTTAGGAAGCGCTATTGTAAAATAAAAACGCTGAATCCTTATAAACATTCATTCCTTTCTGAAATTTTCCCAATAGATCTATAAACAAAAAAACCTGCTCGAAAGCAGGTTTTTTTTATGTGGATTAGATTATTAATTAGTCTTTATCTGCTTGAGATAAAGCATAGATTACTAAACCGAAGCCAATTTTGTTTACTGCATCCCCGATGTTATAAATAACATCCATGTAAGGAGCATAAGAACTACCTAAGCTCATTCCAAACAAACCACCTGGGGTTCCGAAGATGTAACCCAAAGGATAGATAGCCCATCCTACGAATACAAACCAACCCAAAGTTTTAACGGCCTTCTGTACCGCTGGTCCGGCGTTTGCCGCCAAAGCAGCTACTTCACCAAACATTACCATGTAAAGGATATAGAAGTAAGCTAAACCGCTAACAAAACCCCACTGCCAAGAGTGTGCTCTGTCTACAGACTCACCGAAGTATCCTGTTACTAGCATAATTACAGAGAATAAAATCAATTTCCACATCAACTGAGATTTCGCCCCAGCTTTACGAGTGATTAGATAAAATTCAACGCACATCAATGGCACGGTTAACAACCAGTCTACATAACGAAAGAATGTAGGAGACTCTTGGTAATCCATGTAAAAACCGCGCATATAATAATAATGCACAGCAGCAATAAAGGTAATTAAGCCAGATACTAAAATAGATGTTCTCCATTTTTCGGATACATTACGCATCTCGAAAAAGAAAAATACCGATGCAGCCATCATAGCCATGGTACCTACAAAAAAGGTGAAAGCCACGTAGGACTTCAACCCTGTTCCTGTTAGAAGTTCAAGCGCAGTGCTCGATGCTTCAGTTGAAAGTAAATGTGTAATCATATGATTTCCAATGGTTAGTGATATGAGTAACCACAATACTACCAAGTTGTTTTTGATTTTACTAAAAAAACTGAAAATCAATTTTATAAAATCATCCTTTTTAAGTAAATTACGTACCGTAAACCCTTGATTTTGCTGCATTTTTCAAAATAATTTATTGAAAATCAATTTATTCACAGTTTAACTTTTACTGTTAACAACTTAAACAAAGTTTCATTTTTTGCAAATACTCCTACCGCTTGTTGCATTTTTCCGTAAACCACTACTAAGTCAATTCTATTTTTTGCAATTTTCGCAATCTGCGATTTTTTGAACGTTTTACCTTCTATTTTTGGAGCGATGAATATTAAAAATATTGTTTCCTTCTTGCTTCTAAGTGTATCATTCTCTGTTGGGTTTGCTCAAAATCAAACAGTGCGTGGATTTTTAAAGGACAAAGAATCGCAAGCGGTAATTCAAAATGCAAAAGTATTATTCGAAAGTTCTGCCGCGGCTTCTGGTAATGCAAGCAACGAGAGTTTTCAAACTACTACCAACAACAAAGGAGAATTTGTTATTACCAATGTTCCTGTGGGTAGATATGCAATCGCTATCGAAGCTACAGAATACCAAGTTTTTGGAACAAACAACATCATTGTAACCTCGGGGAAAGAGGTAATCCTCAATTACGAACTTGAACAAAGTATTGAACGTGTTGGTGAAATCACTATTACCGCCAAAAGCAAAGGCGACAAGCCCAATAACGATGCGGCATTAATTTCTGCACGACTATTTACCGTAGATGAAACCGATCGTTTTGCTGGAAGTAGAGGGGACCCAGCCCGAATGGCTTCCAACTTTGCAGGGGTTCAAGGTGCTGATGATTCACGTAATGACATCGTAGTTCGTGGCAACTCTCCTCAAGGAATTTTATGGCGATTGGAAGGCATCGATATCCCCAACCCCAATCACTTTGCAATCCCCGGTACTACCGGAGGATCTGTATCCATCATTAACAATAAAATGTTAGGTAATTCGGATTTCTTTACCGGAGCATTTCCGGCAGAATACGGTAATGCCAATGCAGGTGCCTTTGATCTTAAAATGAAAAATGGAAATAACCAAAAACGCGAATTTAGTTCCCAACTAGGTTTGCTCGGTTGGGATGCCCATGCCGAAGGTTACTTAGGTAAAAAAGGAGGTGCTAGTTATTTACTTACCTACCGCTATTCAACATTAGCCATGTTTGGAGCATTGAATATCCCCATAGGTACCGATGCGATTCCTAAATACCAAGATTATGCGTTTAAATTCAACTTCCCTTTCAAAAACAACAAAGGAAATATCTCCTTCTTTGGTATCGGTGGAGGATCTAAAATCGATATATTAATTAGCAACCAAGAATATGGAAGTACAGAATTGTATGGCGATAATGATCGAGATCAATATTTCCGATCTAACATGCATGTTTGGGGTAGTTCAACCCAATTGAATTTAAATAGTAAAAGTTATTTGAAAGCAACGATTGCTTACACGAAGCAAGATGTTTTTGCAAACCATGTTCTGATATTTAGGCACTTAGATTCTACAAAACCCAACGATGAAGGTAAATTTCCCTTTGTAATTGATAGTATTAAGCCCAATTTAGATTACACGTTTAGCACGAATTCATTGGGCGGACATTTATTTTATAACCGCAAATTTTCTGCTAAAAGTAGTTTAAGAGCAGGACTTCAGCTGACCCAGTATTTCTATACCTTCCAAGACTCAAATTTGAATTTTGACAAGTCCGATCCGTCATTATTCAATAAATTCTCTGTTCGATGGAATGCCAATGGAACCGGTTTTATGGCTATACCTTACGTACAATGGAAATACAAGGTGTCTTCATTACTAACCATAAGCAGTGGTGTACAAATGCAATCGTTTACAATCAGCTATGATCCAACGAATGTTCCTTATGCCGCTTATAAATCCAGTTTAACAGAAAAACAATCCAATACCAGCGTTACAGGGCCTCTTTTCCGATTTGGCGCAAGGTACCAAATAACAAAAAAAGACGCGTTAAACTTAGGCGTAGGAATGCACTCTCAAAATCAAAGTGCCTACATCTATTTCTATCAAAAACCTGGAAATAATACACCGCATAATCTCAATATGGGATTGTCCTATAGCAATCACGCCATATTAGGTTGGGATCATTCCATCAACAAGAGCTCTCGTTTTAAAATTGAAACCTACTACCAACAACTGAGTAATTTACCGGTAGAAATCAGACCATCGAGTTTTTCTTTAGCAAACACGGGTTCTGGCTTTTCTAGATTTTTCCCAGATACCCTAACAAATGCTGGAAAAGGTTACAACTATGGAATTGAATTCACATTGGAGCGATTCTTTTCAAAAGGTTTCTATTATTTATTGTCGGGTTCATTATTTGATGCACAATACCAAGGTTCCGATAAACAATGGCGCTCAAGTGATTTCAATACTAATTATGCAGCTAATGCATTATTTGCCAAAGAAAAAGTATTCAAAAACAAGAATTCCTTAAACTATGGTATGAAATTCACTACCGCAGGCGCAAGAAGATATTCGCCCATGGATACCTTGGCAACCATCAATCAGCGTGAATACGTTGAACTGGATGCACAGAAAAATACGATGCGCTTTGGTAAACCTTATGTTCGCTTCGATGTTCGGATAGCTTACCGAATTAATGCGAAAAAAACTTCCCACGAAATAGCCTTCGACTTGGTAAATATAACCAATCGAAAGAATGTGTTGAAGTATAGCTTCATTGATTCTGCACCCTATTATCGTGAAACCTACCAGCTAGGATTCTTACCGCTATTCTACTATAAGATCGACTTTTAACCCCAACTGTCTATTCTAACACACATGTGAATAAGGTAAAACTCATGCTACCTGTGAGCTAATTAAATTCGCGTGTTATGAATAGACCGTTTGCATTGTTGGTATCCGTAATCTTGTTGTTTGGATCTTGTGTAAGTAAGAAAGAATACCAAGCGCTAGAAAAAAGCAAGGCAGACGCCGAAGCGTTGAACCAAAATAGGATTGTAGATTGTAATGAGAAAAATGCTGCTTTACTGCGCAGTATTGCCGATTTAGAAGGCCAGCGCGGTAAATTAGAAAAGACCATTTCATCGCTTAAAGACACCATCGAAACCTGTCATTCAGAGTTGCAAGAAAATCTCAATTACATCCGTAATTTGGGGGAAAACCTGGATGCACAAAAGAAAAATCTAGCCAACGAACTCACAGAAAAGAACAGAGTTTTACAAGCTAAAGAACTTGAACTCAACGCTGCATTAGCGAAGGCTGAAGAAGAACGCGCAAGGCTAACTGCGCTGAGAAGAGAACTGGAAAACACCGTAGGAAGAGTTCGCGAATTAGAAGCCGAACTTGCAAGAAAAGACAGTGCAGTTATCTTATTAAAAGAAGCCATCGCCAAAGCATTGGCTGGATTTGAAAAACTAGATATTCGCGTTGAATACCGTAATGGTAAGGTTTATGTTATTTTACCGGAGAAATTATTATTTGCCTCTGGAAGTATCAATGTAGACCCCAAGGGTCGAGAAGCATTAGTAGAAATTGGAAAGGCCCTGAACAAACAACCAACCGTTCAAATGGCTATCGAAGGTCATACAGATAATATTCCCATGAAAGGGAGCGAGGCCATTAAAGATAATTGGGACCTTAGTGTTTTGCGGGCAACTTCCATTGCTCGAATTCTTATTGACGATGCGAAAATGAGTCCAAAACGAATTCAGGCCGTAGGTAGAGGAGACACTCAACCCATCGCTTCAAATGAAACCCCAGAAGGACGAGCTAAAAATCGTAGAACCGAAATTATTCTTACGCCGCAACTCGACAAAATCCTTCAAATCTTGAATACCAACTAATTATGATCTTGATTGCCGCCATCGAGAATCATAAAAACCCAGAAATCGATGCGCTAATCGCTGATTACGTCAAGAGGCTGCAACCCCTTCATTCCGTATCCCTTACTCTACTGCCCGCTGCTAGAGTGCATTCCGCAGACCAGCAGCAGGTAAAGGAAACAGAATCACTATTGAAATTGGCAAAACCTGGCGATACCTTGTTCCTCATGGATGAAACGGGGAAACAGACCAATAGCTTAGAATTTTCTAATCTTATTACGCAATCGCTCAATCAATCTCGCGGTAAAATAATATTCTGCATCGGGGGTGCCTATGGATTTACCTCTGAAGCCAAACAAAAGTATCCGAAACTGAAAATGAGCGATTGGGTTTTTCCCCATCAAATAGCCCGATTGGTATTAGTGGAACAAATTTATCGTTCGTTCAATATTATTAAAGGTACGGGCTACCATCACCAATAATAGTATCGCCCTTCCCACGATGCCGAATTGATTGTAGTTCCATATGATTCTTATATTTAACTATAGTTTTATCATCCTTACAATTTCAACTATTTTTGCAGTACAACAATGAATATCCAAGCCCAAATAATTCAGTTATTAGATCAAGCTATTAAAAATTTGTACGGTGAAACTACCGTCCAAGTAAAACTCGAATCTACCAATTCGGATTTCCGCGGAGATTATACATTTGTTGTTTTTCCTTTACTTAGATTCTCTAAAACAACTCCAGAGCTTACTGCGGAGGCGATTGGACAAGAAATCAACAACAACCCACTGGTTTCAGAATACAATGTAGTAAAAGGATTTCTTAACATAGTGATTAATACCAGCGTTTACTTAAATTTCCTAGAGAATCAGTGGAACAATCCTGCGTTTCTTTCTACCTCCTTAGGCAATGGGAAAAAAGTAATGGTTGAGTACTCATCGCCAAATACCAACAAACCCCTGCATCTAGGTCACATCCGTAATATTCTATTAGGCTATAGTGTTTCAAACATATTATCGGCCAATGGATTTGAAACCATCAAAGCCAATTTAGTAAACGATCGCGGTATACACATTTGTAAAAGCATGATTGCTTGGCAGCGGTTTGGCCAAGGTGAAACCCCAGAATCTTCAGGATTAAAAGGAGATCATTTAGTAGGGAAATATTATGTAGCCTTCGAAAATGCCTTGGTGGAACAAACGCGAGAAACTATTGAATTAGCGAAAAAAGGGGAATGGCAACCCGAGAACACAATCATCCAAGAGCGATACAATAAGCTTTGGGCAGCCTTGCAATCGGCCAAAGAAGAAAAACAAATCAATAAAATATCAGACGATATTAAAGACCTAGTTAGAAATCAATCGGAAATTATGCAAGCCACGGCTGAAATGTTACGGCAATGGGAAGCAGGAAATCCGGAAGTGATCCAGTTATGGTCAACCATGAACGGCTGGGTGTACAAGGGCTTCGATACCACTTACCAGAAATTAGGGGTAAACTTCAATAAATATTATTACGAAAGCAATACTTATACGTTGGGAAAGGACATTGTAGAAGAAGGTCTAAAATCGGGTGTGTTTTATAAAAAACCAGACAATTCGGTTTGGATTGATCTTAGCAGCGATGGACTCGATGAAAAACTGGTACTTCGTTCCGATGGCACCTCGGTATACATAACGCAGGATATCGGAACAGCCGATCTAAAGTACGGTGATTTCGGTATAAATAATAGTATTTACGTTGTAGGAAATGAACAAGATTATCATTTCAAAGTACTGATCTTAATAATGAAAAAACTTCAACGATCCTATGCCGATGGGATGTATCACCTGAGTTATGGGATGGTTGATTTGCCATCGGGAAAAATGAAAAGTAGGGAGGGTACGGTGGTTGATGCCGATGATCTTATCCAAGAAATGATTAATGAAGCCAAAGCAAAAACAGAGGAACTCGGGAAAACGGATGGCTTAGCAGAATCAGAATTACAACAACTCTATCACGCATTAGGACTCAGCGCGCTTAAATTCTATATACTTAAAGTAGACCCAAAAAAAAGAATGCTATTCAACCCACAAGAGAGCATCGATTTTCAAGGGGATACAGGGCCATTTGTACAATACACCTACGCCAGAATTAAATCCATTCTCCGTAAAGCACCAGCTGTAGATCAATGGTTAACATCGGCCTCCGTGCAATCAACCTCATTGCTACCCGTTGAACTTGAAACCATACAAACCCTATACAGGTACCCTGAAGTATTAGCCGAAGCGTGCAACGCGTATTCTCCTGCCGATATCTGCAGCTATTGTTTAGATCTCGCTAAGGCATTTAATCGCCTGTACAATGAAGTGAGTATTCTCAATGAGCCCAACGAATCGGCCAAAATTAACCGCTTGAAAATTGCTAGTTTCACCGCAAATACGTTAAAACACGCCCTTTCCTTATTGGGCATCGATGTCGTGGAACGAATGTAAACCACTCCCCCATTAAACCTTTAGGCTTATTTTACGTCTACCAAACAAGTTACGCATGAAAAACACTTGTTTAGTTAATCTATCCCCTCGTAATTACTTCAAACAAGGAAAACGGTCTATACTAAGATTCCTATTCCTGTATACCGCGTTTTTCTACATTGAAAACCTCAATTCGCAATCGCTGTATTACCCTCCTATTACGGGGAATACATGGGATACCATCAGTCCAAGCCAATTGGGTTGGTGTCAACCGCGCATCGATTCTTTGTATAAGTACCTCGAGAATAAAAATACCAAGGCATTCATCCTTTTAAAAGACGGTAAAATCGTTTTAGAAAAATACTTCGGCACCTTTCGTCAAGATTCTTCCTGGTATTGGGCTAGTGCGGGCAAAACATTAACAGCATTTACCGTTGGAATTGCTCAAAAACAAGGTAGCTTAAACATATACGAACCCTCCAGTAAATATTTGGGAAATGGTTGGTCTTCCCTCAGTAAATCCCAAGAAGATTCTATTAAAATTTGGAATCATCTTACCATGACAACGGGTTTGGATGACGCAGTATCAAACCTCGATTGTACCGATCCTAGTTGCCTATTATACAAGGCAAAACCCGGAACCCGTTGGTCTTACCACAATGCCCCCTATACCCTGTTGGATAAGGTTATAGAAAACAGTACAGGTAAAACACTCAATACGTTTATCGCCCAAAATATATCGGCAAAAACAGGCATCAAAGGCTTGTATTTAAAGCTAGATTACAACAACGTTTTTTTCTCCACGCCAAGAAGTATGGCCCGATTCGGTCTTTTATTACTGTCGAAAGGTTCGTGGAACGGAACGAAAATTTTAGACGACACCCAATACTTCAAACAACAAACCAATACCAGTCAACAATTAAATAAGAGTTACGGGTACTTGACCTGGCTCAACGGAAAGCAATCGTTCATGTTGCCTACCTTACAAAATCAATTCCCCGGAAGTATGTGTTCGAATGCACCGAATGATATGTATGCTGCATTAGGCAAAAATGGACAAATAATCAATGTTGTTCCCAGCAGTAATTTGGTATTCATCCGAATGGGGAATGCTCCAGATAACAATCCTGCCGGCGCCATTTCGGTAGCCTTGAATGATGACATTTGGAAATTCATTAAATTACTTTCGTGCAATTCCAATACAATTCATGTAATCGAGAATGAAAACAAACCCTTGATTTCAGTACACCCCAACCCAATATCCAACAATCAATTACTCACAATTTCACTGTCACAGTATGTTGGACATTCAAAAAGCAATTCCGAATTAACTGTTCAAATTGTCGATAATCAAGGAAGAGTGCTCTACAAAGCGTTCACAAATTCTAGCAATAATTTAACCTATGGCGATACCAAAAGCAATACTGCTAACGAAATCAATGGCGGATCTCAAAGCGAAACTGGTAGAGAAGCTTCAAGGGTAGCTAGTAATGTAACTAATGGAGAAGCCAATAAAGAATTCTCTCAAGAGTTTGCTATTCAGCTTCCCGCGTTATCGCCCGGTACTTACTACATCTCTATCCACGATAATAATCGAAGATTACACCAGCAACCGCTGTACATTACACCCTAATCGTTACTTCTTCTCTAATCCCAATTTAACCAAAACTACGGCTTCTTTTTTACCATTGGTAAATCCATTATTGTGGTAAGAATTTCCATACCAATATTGCATGGATTCATAGACAGATTTGATCAATTCCGCGTTCTCTCCCGCCGGATTTATACTGTAAACGTCCTGCTGAGTCCAAGTATTGGTAGCATCTAAAAATGTGCCGTTCACCACGGTAAAATTGTGCTTGTATCTAAGTTTCCACGCCGCAGGCATAGCAACCTTAACCTCGTTGATTATCACCGAATCCCAAACAGTTTTAACTTGAACCTGCTGATATTTATCGTTGGAAGTGGTGAAATATTGCATTGGTAAGGTTTGATAGGTTTCTCTTTGGCAATTTTCATCCAACTTCAACTGAAACAAATGTGTATACTGATGCCCTTCATCGGTAATTACATCAATTTTATTGCCTGGATTTTCGTGTGTCATTTTATAGAACATTTCCAATTGCAACCAATAACCACCTTGAATGGGAACCAGCGCTTGGGGTGAAAACTCATATTCTATAGGAAACTTCTCTCCTCGCTGGTTTTTACCCGGTTTAAAATCACCCAAATGCTTCTTATCCCCGGGTGGCGTATATTGATAAAATCCCTTTAGTTCTCTAAAATCCATAAAACTTGAAACTTGCATCCCATTCCGGTCGCATACGCCAATGTACATCCCGTATTGCTTGAGTTCTTCCCCCATGGTATACGTACCCATAACCGCATATTTATCCAACCCCATAGCATGTACTTTCATGGTTAAGAACGACAAATTACCCGCGTACTGCTTGTCAAAATTGATTACCTGAACAATACCGCCATCCTTATTCACTCGATACAAGAAATACTTTTTGGGTCGATGTTTTTTATCATCGATGGTTTTGGGAACTTGCATTTCGCCCCGAACAACAGCCAAAAAATCATCCGATCCTGCAATGGGTGCAACCGTTACTAGTTCTGAATACAATTTATTTTCAATACCCGCAATATTTAAGGTTATCGCCTTAGCCTGACCATTTCTCCAATTCAAACGAAGCAATACGATATCTGCCGATTCTGTGGTTAATTCCATGTAAACATAACTTCCAAAAGCATAGAATTTTCTAAATCTTCTGATTTTCTTACCGGCCAAATCAAACTGCCCACGAATGTTGGATATCTTTACGCTTTTCCCAGAGGAATATATATTTCTTAGCGCAAAAACTCCGGATTTTTCGATGTACATGTGATGATAAGCACCATCCGCGTCCGACTCAAACCATTCCGGATTACTTTCAGTGAAAAATCCAGAAATCATGGTCTCTTCGAAATTGGCCACCTTTACCAAATTGGTATCGTAAACGGTATAGAACTCCTTATAATCACTTACTTTAGGACTTAACTTGGTAGTGTGCATCACCAAACCCGCTTGTCCCAACGAATAAACCGTATAAACATCATACCCTTTAGGTAAGGGGATTTTTTCGGCTTTTAATAATTTAATTTCGCCAGCTGTTTGACCAAACAATGGATAGGTAAATACTCCAAAGACAAACAATACAGTTAAAATTGTTAATTTAGAAAAAGACTTTCCTGATAATAAAAACTTACTCACTTTTTGGATTATAAATTCAAAACAAAAATAGTTTTCCTATCTCAAAAATCGACAATGATTTTGCATAAGATTATCTAACAATTTTTCTTGTAAACAACGGATTTACAAAGATTTTTGCGCTATTTCAGCCTGTTTGGATTTTCATCTACAAATGTAGACCAATCACTACGACCACCGCTTTTGCCAGATGATCCGGATTTATTCTTAGTGGATTTGGAGGATTTGGAAGAAGAATTGAGCTGAATAATCTCCCCATCAACGGTTTTCAATATTTTAGAACCGCCTACTCCCTCGCCACCCAGTCTTTCGCCGCCATTGCTGTCAATCAGTGATCCCGTACCCGTAAGATTAATACCTGCGGTTGATTTTTTATTTTTCCCGAACTCTCGCGGTTGGAATTGATAATAATGACAAACGGCAGCGGCCAATCCATCCGTTGCGTCCAAAGTTTCCGGAAGTTCTTGAAAATTAAACTGGGCATGCAACATGCCGTACACTTGCTCTTTTGATGCAGCTCCACTACCTACAATTCGTTGCTTGATGGTTCTGGGCACGTATTCGAAGACAGGGAGTCCTCTAGAAATCGCCGCAGCTATTGCAACTCCTTGTGCCCTACCCAGCTTAAGCATACTCTGAACATTTTTTCCAAAAAACGGTGCTTCAATAGCAACTTCTGTTACATCGTACCCGTCAATTAAACCACTAATCTTTTCATAGATATGATGCAATTTCATTCCGGCATCGGTGATTTTACCTAATTTCACCACACCCATCCCCAACAATTTAGGCCCGTTTAATTCAATGGTAATCAATCCATAACCCAATAAATTGGTTCCTGGATCTATTCCCAAAATCACCCGTTTTTTCTCCACCACACAAAGATGCTAAATTGGTGGTATAATCGGGGAAAATTCACGAAATTTGTAAAAATTTCAATTATATACATAAATTATGGCTTTTGATCTGGACTTAATCAAATCGGTTTATGCCGCAATGCCGGCCAAGGTAGCCGCTGCCCGCCAATCCTTGGGTCGCCCGCTTACCCTTACTGAAAAAATCCTATTTTCTCATTTATGGGATAATGCTCAGCCTCAAGCATTCGCTAGAGCTCAGGATTATGTTGATTTTGCGCCAGACCGAGTTGCCATGCAAGATGCTACTGCACAGATGGCATTGTTGCAATTTATGCAAGCCGGCAGACCCAAAGTTGCTGTTCCGTCCACGGTTCACTGTGATCACTTAATCACAGCCAAAACGGGTGCTTCGGAAGATTTAACCGTTGCTAACAACGAAAGCAAAGAAGTGTATGATTTCTTGGCATCTGTTTCTAATAAATACGGAATTGGATTTTGGAAACCCGGTGCAGGTATTATTCACCAAGTTGTACTTGAAAATTATGCATTCCCCGGCGGAATGATGATTGGTACCGATTCTCATACAGTAAATGCAGGAGGTTTAGGAATGATCGCCATTGGAGTGGGTGGAGCCGATGCTTGCGACGTGATGGCAGGACTTCCCTGGGAACTTAAATGGCCAAAACTTATCGGTATCAAATTAACCGGTAAATTAAATGGTTGGACAGCTCCGAAAGATGTTATTTTGAAAGTTGCTGGTTTGCTAACCGTTAAAGGTGGAACCGGAGCCATCGTAGAATATTTCGGTGAAGGCGCTACAGCAATGAGTTGCACGGGTAAAGGCACTATTTGCAATATGGGTGCTGAAATCGGGGCTACTACCTCTACATTTGGGTACGATGACAGCATGGAACGTTACCTTCGTGCTACCGGCAGAGCCGATATCGCCGATTTGGCTAACGGTATCAGAGAACATTTAACCGCCGATTCGGAAGTATATGCTAATCCAACAGCCTATTTCGACGAAGTTATAGAAATCAATCTTTCCGAGTTAGAACCCCATGTAAATGGTCCATTCACTCCGGATTTGGCAACCCCTATTTCCAAAATTAAAGAAGTGGCTGCCGCCAACGGTTGGCCTACCAAGGTAGAAGTAGGTTTAATTGGTTCTTGTACTAACTCTTCCTACGAGGATATTTCCCGTGCCGTTAGTTTAGCCAAACAGGTTGCTGCCAAAAACTTAAAGACAAAAGCGGAATTTACCATTACCCCAGGTAGTGAGCAGGTTCGTTATACCATTCAACGCGATGGATTCTTAGAAATTTTCGATCAAATAGGGGCAAAAGTATTTGCTAATGCCTGCGGACCTTGTATTGGTATGTGGGACCGTATGGGAGCTGAAAAGCAAGAAAAAAACACCATCGTACATTCATTCAATAGAAACTTTGCAAAGCGTGCCGATGGAAACCCCAATACCTATGCGTTTGTAGCAAGTCCTGAATTGGTAACCGCTTTGGCGATTGCTGGTGACTTAACATTCAACCCAATTACCGATACTTTAATTAACGAAAATGGGGAAGCCGTTAAATTAGATCCTCCTACCGGTGACGAATTACCAACTAAAGGGTTCGCCGTTGAAGATCCAGGTTATCAAGCACCCGCTGCCGATGGTTCTAGCGTACAAGTGGCGGTAGATCCAAATTCAAATCGTTTGCAATTATTGGATCCATTCGCTGCATGGGAAGGTTCGGATCTTCATGGATTGAAACTGTTAATCAAAGTAAAGGGCAAATGTACTACAGACCATATCTCTATGGCAGGTCCATGGTTGAAGTTCCGCGGTCACTTGGATAATATTTCCAACAACCTTTTGATTGGAGCTATCAATATTTTCAATGACAAAGCCAACGAAGTTAAGAATCAGTTAACCGGAGAATTTGGCGCTGTTCCAGCGGTTCAACGTGCATACAAGGCTGCCGGAATTGGCAGTTTGGTTGTAGGCGATGAAAACTACGGAGAAGGTAGTTCCCGCGAGCACGCAGCGATGGAACCAAGACATTTGGGAGTTCGCGCAGTATTGGTTAAATCCTTTGCTCGAATTCACGAAACCAACTTGAAAAAACAAGGTATGTTGGCATTAACTTTTGCCGATAAATCCGATTATGAAAAAATTCAAGAAAACGACAGCTTCGATATCCTTGGGCTAACCGATTTCGCACCGGGTAAATCGCTAACATTGGTATTAAATCACGCCGATGGAAGTTCTGAATCGATAGTTGTAAACCACAGCTATAACGAACAACAAATTGAGTGGTTCAAAGCCGGTGGCGCATTGAATATCATTCGTAAAAGTGTAGCTTAAATCGAATATTTACCTTCCTCACAAGAAGTTAGCAATTCGAATTTTCCTACATTCAATCTCAACCCATTTGCCGGGTTGAAAAATAACAAAAAGGGCAGTTTACTTAACGTAACTGCCCTTTTTTATTTCTGTAAAATTCGAGTTGTTTATAGGCTTGCGTTTAATCTGACTTTGTCAACGCTTGACCTTATTAGCATCAACTTATTAGCTTATCCTTATTAGTAAAATGTAGCCTGATATACGAAATCGAACAATAAAACTACTTGATTTATCTGTTGCCAGTTCCAAACATAGAAACTGCCTCTTTCACATACGTCTTCACACAATCAAAAACAGGGAAACTATCTCCTTTTTTAACACCATGACCGGTTCGAACAACCACCATATTATATTGAGGTAACAAACAGATATATTGCCCATTTAATCCTTGATAATAACTAAATTTTATTCCATCTACCTCGCCCAACCAAAACGAATGCCCGTAGTTAGGGGATTTATATGGCTGTTGCGCCTGAGATAAAAATGCCGAATCAATTATACCTTTTCCGTGATGTAAAACCATTAAGCCCAATCGACCAAAATCGCGAGCGGTTGCATCGAAACAACAATAATTCAATTCTTTACCTTCGGCACGATCCAATTGCCATTTTGCGTCCGATTCCATGCCCAATGGTTTCCACAACCATTCCTCTGTTAATGCACTAATTGTTTTACCCGTAGCTTTCGCCAAAACCAAACCCAACAATTGGGTTGCACCGCTTTGGTATTGATAATGCGTTCCAGGCTCGCGGATCACGGGAACCGTTTTCATCGTTTTTTCTGCATCCGAACCGTAATAAATTTTTGCTGTTATACCAAAAGGTGAAACATAACTTTCATCCCATTCCAATCCCGCCGTCATAGTAACTAAATGCCTTAAAGTTAACTGATCGGCCCACTTCTCCCAACTGGGATTGGTCTGAATACTGGGGTTGCCGGACTTATCCAGCTCCCCTACCCAATCTAAATAATTGCGAACCGGTTCATCCCAAGACGGTATGATTTTTTCTTGAATTGCCTTTTGCGTAAGTAAACAAGTTATCGTTTTGGCCATCGAGAAAGAATTGGTAAGTTGTGACTCTGGCTTATCGGAACTACTGGCTAAAGCACCCATATATCGTTCACAAACTAAGGTATCATTTCTAAAAACTAAGTAGGCTCCAGATTTAGTCTCTTTTAACATGGATTCTAAAGTAGGAGTTAACGGAATTGTTAATCGATTTTCTGATAATGCTAAATTCCATACTTTGCTTGAATCAGTGCGCACTTCTCGCGTATCAAACTTCATCCAATCCAAATAATTGGCGGATTTTTCTCCAATTAAATAGGTTAAACGAACCCCTTTAATCAAGTAACTGTAAGGAGATACTGCCACCAAACCGATAAGTAAAGCGAATATTCCCAATACTGCTAAAATGCGTTGTAACCACTTCATATTGAATCAAAGATAATTGGCAATTATTCATAAAAACAATAAGTGTTTTGCATTTTTTGCAAGGGGTATCGATTTACTTCTTAGTATATTTGTAAAATACCATGTTGAAAATAGCCAAGACCTTCGCCGCGATTAGCCTTCCTGTCTTATTTTTCTCCTTTTTAATGCATATGGTGGAATTCAAGCCTACCCAAATTGCAGGGGAAAAATTACAACATCCGGGGTATTTTGAACAGTGGTTTAATGAGAAGAAGAATCAGCAAGGAGAAATACCTACATGGGCTAGACAGCGTTGGTTTGAATGGGATCAAAAGAAAAAAAATGTTACATTAAGAAGCAGCAATAATCCAATTGATACGGTAATTGAATTGGGCCCATTGGCGGTTGGTGGCAGAACTCGGGCATTGTGGGTAGATCCACGAAATGAAAAAGTAATTTTAGCCGGAGCTATTTCAGGAGGTATGTGGAGAAGCGAAAATGGTGGTACTGCATGGAAACCCGTTAATGAACACGAGGTTTCGTTGATGCCAAGTTGCATAACGCACAACCCCTACAATCCCAACGAAGTTTATTACGGTACCGGTGAATCTCGTGCCAACAGTGCTGATGTAGATGGAAATGGTGTTTTTTACTCATCCGATGGAGGAAAATCATTCCGTCAACTCAATAGCACCGTTAACAAAGCCGGATTTAATGCAATCTGGGATATTAAACATTCTAGAACCGATTCCAATACCATTTTTGTAGGAACACATGCCAATGGATTATTCCGAACTCAAGACCATGGAAATACTTGGAAGCCTGTCTTTGTTGGGGGAAATAAACAAGTAAATAATATCCTCTGCTTCCCTAACGGTAGGGTTATGTTTAGCATGCAAAGCAATCAAGTTTATGCATCTGATAAGAATGGTGATTCCGGGACATTTACAGCAATGAAATTCCCGAATATGCCAGGAAGCGGGGCTTACAGAAGAATTCAAATGGGTTATTGCGAAAAATTCCCCAATGTTGTTTATGCGATTTTTGAAGGATTCGACTTTAATGGAACTCCCGTTAGATTTTATAAAAGTAGTGATTATGGTAAAACGTGGATAGAACGAATTGCCCCAACTGATATTGGTTCCTCCTACCAAGCATATTGCTTAATGCTTGGTGTATCGCCGGTAGATTCAAATCGTGTTGTTTGTGGCGGGGTGAATATTGCCACAACATCCAACGGCGGAAATTCATGGGTTGAGATCACAACGGGCCATGCCGATCATCACTCTTACGCGTTTTTGCCTACTACAACTAACGAATATTTAGTTGGGAATGATGGGGGTGTATACAAATATCGATGGAATAGTAATTCGTACATTGCCAATTTAAACAATGGTTATCGCGTCACCCAATTTTATGCGGGAGCCTTCTCTCCTACGGGCTTAACAGCCATCGCAGGCGCTCAAGACAACGGTACCCACGTTGCAGCAAAACCGTTTGTAAGTAGATCGTTTTTTGGTGGAGATGGCGCCTATTGTCATATAGGATTAGAAGACGGCAGTGTAGCTTACATGAGTTATCAAAATGCTACCCCGCATCGAATGGACAACTTCAACCCCAACGCCCCAAGTTGGCCTCAAAATATAGCCGATGCTCGTTTTGCATCGGATGGTGTTGATTTTATCAACTTGTACGCTATGGCACCTGGAGATCAATCCATGTTGTTTTATCGTACCGATAGAGGTCTTTATAGAAGTACGGATGCAGGAAATAGTTGGGATAAAGTCACAACTGTGATTCGCGCAGGAATCAAAGCCATCGGGATAAGCAATCACCTGAATCCCGTGGTTTATTTTGGAGGCACTTCGGCTCAATTTTACAAAATCGAAAAGGCCGCAACCGCTGTTTCAGGCAAAGAAGTTAACTACAACAGTTTTGTTCCTACTGCCGTTACCAACGATAATATTAAAGGCATAACAATACATCCTAACAACCCATACATTGTTTATGTGGCATTATCGAACTTTAGCAATCAACCCCGTATTTGGCGAGTAACAGGATTAGATTCCATTACTAACAAACCCGTTTGGTCAAATATTAGTGGAGATTTACCGCAAGGGTTACCCGTAAATATGATGGCCGTGGATCCGCGAAATCCAGATCAAGTATTTTTTGCGGGGACCGATTTTGGACTGTATTACAGTATTGATAGTGGTAAAACCTGGGAAAAAGAATACCGGATTCCCAATGTATCCATCCACGAATTAAAAATGAGAAACGATGGACAATTATTTGCTTTCACCCATGGTAGAGGAATGTTTGCCCTTACCATCAAAGAAATGAAATTCAACAGCTCAAAACAATTCGCAGAAAAAACTACCCAATTAACAATATACCCTCAACCGGCGAGTGATTTTCTTCAAGTAAAAGGTTTGTCAGAATGGCAAAACCAATCGTCAAATTCTGCTTTCGACAAGAACAAAATAGGGTATCGGATTTTAGATATCAAGGGCAAAATTATCACCAGTAATTCTCTTCCAACTGATGGCAGAATTCCGCTACAAGCCATACCCGCAGGTATTTATATCTTACAAATTAATTCAGGGAATCAAAAATCATTTTCACAGCGAATACTTATAACGGAATCGAAATAAATTACTAAAAACACCTTTTCTCTTGTATACAAACAATAGAATTTATCTCACGGAAATTATTAAAAACCTGTGTTAAAATTGTATTAGCAATAGAAGATTCCAATTGAGCAGCAATCCAAACCAAAGTATCTTAGTTTTAATCTTGTAGTTTATGTCGATTTCTAATACCGAAAATTTAAAAGCTTTAAACGAGCAATTAAAAGAGATTTCCGATTTCCTTGCAGAGGTATCGGTAGACATGATTGATGGCGGATTTACAGAAATACCCGTATTTGTAGCACACCAAGAACAGGCAAAAATTGGTGAAATGATCATCGATAGAACTGAATTTGGATATGCGTTTTCAATCAACGCAACAACCATTGAGCGATTTGTTGAATTAAACATTATCCCGTCCAGTCAGTTACAGAGTTTCAAACAAACCCTTGGAAATCCAAGAAAAAAGTGTTGCATTCTTTTGCTAACCCCACCCGAACCTCAATTTGTTTTTCATAACTTTGGTGGTTCAAAAAATGAAAAGCAACCCCTCGGTTAACGTTGTAATACTGAATTTCAATACCGTTAATGTATTGAAAGAATGTTTGCCTCAGGTATTGGCAGTTTGTCAAATTCCAGGCGTAACAGTTACCGTGGTGGATAATGCATCCACAGATGGAAGCGCAGAATGGGTTGCCAAGGAATACCCCCATATTTCATTAATCAAACTAGCCAAAAACAATGGCTATGCCGGTGGATACAACGAATCCCTACAACAGTTAACGGAAGATTATTTTTTATTGCTTAACAGCGACGCCACGTTAGCAGAGAATTGGTTGGAACCCTTGTTGGAGTGCGCCAAAAATAATCCTTCATTTGGAGCGGCTCAGCCACATATCTTGGATTATTTCAACAGGGATAAGTTTGAATATGCAGGTGCTGCAGGTGGATTTATTGACGCTTATTCCTACCCCTTTTGTAGAGGGAGAATATTTGGGAATGTAGAAATCAACACCCACCAATACCAAGAAGAAATACCCATCTTTTGGGCATCCGGCGCTGCTTTTTTCATCAAACGGGAAGCTTGGCAAAAAGCCAATGGTTTGGATGAGGCATTCTTTGCACACATGGAAGAAATAGATTTATGTTGGCGTTTGCAGTTATCCGGCTATACCATTTTCTCCGTACCCAACAGCATCGCTTACCATATGGGTGGAGCAACTTTAGCGAATCAAAGTCCTCGAAAAACCTTTTTAAATTTCCGTAACAACCTACTTCTGATGTACAAAAATCTACATCCCGACGTTCGTGAATCGTTAATCTTAAAAAGAAAATTATTAGACGGACTTGCTGCAATTTTCTTTGCTTTGAAGTTTCAGTTTAATCTAATACCTCAGATTATTAAAGCGCATCGCGAATTCGATAAAATCAAATCCCAGTTTACTCAATCGGCAAACCCAAAACATCTAACCGACCTCGTGGGTACCGTGAATGAATCCATCGTATTTGGCTACTTTATTAAAGGAAGAAAAACCTGGAAATCTTGGTTTCGTTGATATACTATAATCAATATTATTTACTACGTTCTTTTGTGATGAAATTATATTACAATATTTAACCTCCTATTTATAGGTCCATCTTTACACATAAGTTACGAGGATATTAAAAATTTAATCCAAGTCTCGTAGAAAACTCTTTTCCAAAATCAACGAATTACAATTCCCAATTAATAATTGCACATCTTCCTAGACAATTAACTGGAGCGCGGATGAAACTGCAACAATGTATTTGCCAAGAATTTCCTATCCAAATGTGTGTAAATTTCGGTGGTGGTAATCGACTCGTGGCCTAACATTTCTTGTACCGCACGCAGATCGGCTCCGGCTTCCACCAAATGAGTTGCAAAGGAATGCCTAAACACGTGAGGACTAATATTTTTCTGAATTCCTGCTTTTAGTGCCAAATCTTTAATGAAAAGGAATACCAATTGTCTACTCATTTTACCTCCACGAGAGCTTAAAAAGACAATATCTCTGTCGGCGGGTTTTATGGATAAATGAACACGAATTTCATTTACATAAATTTTCATGTGTTTCAACGCTCTTTTACCAATCGGCACCAACCGTTCTTTGTTACCTTTACCTACAACCTGAACAAATCCGTCATCGGAATGAACCTGCGTTAATCGCAATCCAACCAATTCGCTCACTCGCAAACCGCAGCTGTACAAGGTTTCCAAAATGGCCACGTTCCGTTCGCCTTCGGGTTTACTTCGATCAACTTGAGCAATCATTGCATCAATTTCTTCCGTGCTGAGCGCCACGGGTAACTTTCTACCTGTTTTGGGTGGTTCTAAAAAATCGGCGGGTGATTCGGTTAAAACATCATCCATTACTAAATACCGATAAAATGCTCGAACACCCGAAATGATTCGGGCTTGCGAAGTTGGAACAAAACCCATGTCCGATATCCAATGCGGAAAACTTTCGATATCTTTCCTAGACACCAATTCCGGGGATCGAAATCCGTATACCTCACACCATTGTTGGAATTTCCCAACATCGGTTAGATACGCATCAATACTATTACCGGATAAAGAACGCTCTATCTGCAAATATTGCTTAAACCCTCTTACGAAGCGTTCCCAAGACACTGCTCCTACTTCAATTTAATTGTCTGAACCTGATACACTTCCTTGGTGGTTTCATCATACACCCAAACCATGACAGACATATTTTCAGGCTTCCAGTCCAAAGATGGTTTGAAATAAAAATGTTTTTCAATCACCCATCCAGCAGGTAGATTGCTACTAACCGGAAAACCCGAAGTAGAACCTAACACCGTTCTTAATGCATGATTGTGCTCATAATCTTCTACAACACCTTTAACACCTACGGTATCTTCGGCATCCGATTGCTTACTAATTATACCATCTTCCAATAATCCCACCATAATCCTAGAAGAAGCAGGAACGGTTTGATTGGCAATAACTTTAAATTCTACGCGCGAACGTTTATTGGACTCGTCCCAAGTGCTTTTTAATTGAATATTAAACGGAGTGTTCTTTTTAAGTCGGTCCGTTACTGTACTCGACCACAAGGATCGATCAATCAAACGAGTTCCTCCAACCAAAACTTGATCTATGCTTCCCAAGGGCAACTGCCCAACGCTCCCCAGCGAGGATGCAATCTGCTGCGCTTCTGGTGTTACTAATGTATCGTATCCCGGCCAAGGCAACGTTAACAACAAGGGAGTTGAAGGGTATAATGCTAAAATAGCTACACGACCTGGATTTTCATCCGAAATTTGGTGTGCAAGTTTGGCGGCTTTCGGACAATTGTTACAGCGAACCCCTGTAATGTCCATTAAAAGTACATTCTTGGTTTGAGGCGATGGAACCGCACCTTGGTACGCTGTATCCAATAATGGTTTTTCAGTTTCCACCATTACGATTGGCGGAAGCTCCTCATCGCATCCGGGCAGCATGACAGTTAATACAATAAAAGTCAAAATCAATAATCCATAATTTCCTACTGATTGATGTAATCTAGCCCACCTTTGTTTCATATCCACGAAAATAATCAAACCCTTCTAAATTATCTTTGTTTTATGTATATGAATCGAATACTAACCATGTCAATATTATCTGCAATAACTACAACACTAACTTCTTGCTTCTTCGGAAAATCAAAAACGGTAGAGCCTGTTGCTAGTCTTCAATCCCAACCATCTGGATTTTATGCAATTTCCATTAAAAAATTAGACGAGAAAACCACCTTGGATTTATCCACCTTCAAGGGTAAGAAAGTACTCATAGTAAATACTGCATCAAAATGCGGATTTACACCTCAGTACAAAGAACTTCAGCAATTGCAGGATAAATACAAAGATAAATTGGTAATCATAGGAACTCCATGCAACCAATTTGGCAGCCAAGAGCCAGGTACGGAAGAAGAAATAGAATCTTTTTGCCAGGTGAATTACGGTGTAACTTTCCCACTTACGGAAAAATTGGATGTAAAAGGAAGCAACCAACATCCCTTATATCAGTGGCTTACACAGAAATCAAAAAATGGCAGCTTGGATGCAACCGTAAGCTGGAATTTTAATAAGTTCTTGTTGAATGAAAATGGTCATTTGATTGGATATTATCCTTCCACCGTTACCCCACTAAGCGAAGAATTACAATCAGCCATTAGTAAATAATTTTTTTACAGCACCAGTTATTAAACAAAATCTGGTTTTGTAAAAATCACTAGTAAATTATCTTTCATTGCAATTTTCGCAAAACCTTTGGGTTTTGGGTCAATGTAGGTTATTTTCGCGCAACAATTTTTATGAGTATTCTGGTAAACAAAGACTCCCGAGTAATTGTACAAGGTTTCACTGGAAACGAAGGTACATTTCACGCCCAACAAATGATTGAATATGGAACCAACGTTGTTGGTGGTGTGACACCCGGTAAAGGCGGTAGTTTGCATTTGGACAGACCCGTTTTCAACACAGTTAAAGATGCGGTTAATGAAGCTGGTGCAAATGTTTCTATCATCTTTGTTCCACCCGCATTTGCAGCAGATGCCATTATGGAAGCTGCCGAAGCAGGAATTAAAGTTATTGTCTGTATCACAGAAGGTATTCCAACCAAAGATATGGTCACAGTTCGGGAATATATCAAAGGTCATGACTGCACCTTAATCGGTCCAAACTGCCCAGGTATCATTACGCCAGGTGAAGCTAAAATTGGTATCATGCCTGGATTCATCTTTAAAAAAGGAAGTATTGGCGTAGTTTCCAAATCTGGAACATTGACGTATGAAGCGGTTGATCAGTTAACCAAATTAGGTTTAGGTCAGAGCACCGCGATCGGAATTGGTGGAGATCCAATTATTGGAACTACAACTAAAGAAGCCGTTGAGTTCTTTATGAATGACCCCGAAACAGAAGGTATCGTTATGATCGGTGAAATTGGTGGTGGAATGGAAGCAGAAGCAGCTCGTTGGATTAAGGAAAATGGAACTAAGCCCGTTGTTGGATTTATTGCTGGACAAACAGCCCCTCCAGGAAGACGTATGGGTCATGCTGGTGCTATTGTTGGAGGCAAAGACGATACGGCCGAAGCTAAAATGGCTATCATGCGCGAATGCGGTATCCATGTCGTAGAAAGTCCAGCAGAAATTGGAAAGAAAATGTTCGAAGTTTTGGGTGGTAAGTAATTTACACCCGGAAACAAACATTTCGTAAAGACTACGAATAAGTAAATCGGTTTATATAAAACAGATAACCCAATAAAAAGGGGCTTTCAAATCGAAAGCCCCTTTTTTATTTGACGTGTCCCGTCCTAAAACAAGTTGACAACAATTAAACTTATTTTTTCTTAGTTAAATCAACCAAAATTGCATCCGGATGAGCCGCTTGATTCCAAGTAAAAAAGTTATCCGCCAAGGCGGTGTTGGGTGTTAACGTTTTAATTTCAATGGCTACTTCGGTGCCGTTTTTGAAATGCTGCACCACGCGTTGTATCTTATTATTGGTTTTATCTACCTCAAGTTTTACATAGGCAAAGTTCACTTTTTTCTTAGGGCTTAACATGATTACATCATAGCTTTTTCCGTTTCTAACAGTTGGGCCTTCGAACTTACTTTTAAAGTCTCTGTTATAAATTGTAAAAATTTCATTGGGTGTAATTGCATTATCACGCAGTTTGAAATTTTCTTTAATAACCTCTAAATCATCTTTGTTATAAGTCCAGGTAAATAACCCATCGCAAAAAATCTCCTGATTCGCATAATTCAATTTGAACTTCTTCCCCTTTAACCAAATTGTGCCTGTTTCAACAGTTGGCTTTCCAGTTACTGGTGTGGTTGTTATAGCAAATGTGCCGTTTATGGTACTGTAGGATTGATAAACCTTAGCAACCTTTTTTAAAATTGCATCCGCCTTTGGATCGTTTTGAGCACTCACTGCAGAAACTATTCCTGACAGCAAAAGCATAAAAATATATCGTAATTTCTGCATGTTTAAGTTAATCGTTCAAATTTCGTAAAAATTGTTCTAAAGAGTATTCATCGGGCAATAAAACTTGTCGAGCTTTTGAACCATTATTAGGTCCAACTATACCCGCATCTTCTAGTTGATCCATTAAGCGACCTGCTCGGTTATATCCAATTTTTAACTTTCGCTGTATCATAGAAGTACTACCTACTTGGTTTAATACCACAATTCGTGCCGCATCTTCAAACATGTCGTCTCGCTCGTTGGGATCAAAAGCTTCGCCACCTAAAACTCCGCCCTCCTCTTTTACTTCTGGAAGCTGATATGCTAATGGGAAAGCACGCTGCTCACCGATGAAATCAACAATTCGCTCAACTTCTGGGGTATCCACAAATGGACATTGCAATCGAATCATTTCATTCCCTCCACTGTACAACATATCCCCTTTCCCTATTAACTGATCTGCACCATTCGCATCCAAAATAGTTCTACTATCGATTTTAGACGTTACTCTAAATGCTATTCTAGCAGGGAAATTGGCTTTAATCATACCCGTGATAACATTTACTGATGGTCGCTGCGTTGCAAGAATTAAATGGATTCCGATAGCACGAGCAAGTTGCGCTAACCGAGCAATAGGAGTTTCAATTTCTTTACCCGCGGTCATCATCAAATCTGCTACCTCATCAATTACTACCACAATGTACGGCAAAAATCTATGCCCTTCATTGGGATTTAATTTCCGAGCCAAGAATTTAGCATTGTACTCAATAATGTTCCTAACTAACGCATCCTGCAATAGTTTATATCGGTTATCCATCTCCACACATAAACTATTTAAGGTATTGATTACCTTGTGGTTATCCGTAATAATCGCTTCACCATCCCCAGGTAATTTGGCCAAAAAATGACGTTCAATTTTATTGAATAAGGTCAACTCAACCTTCTTGGGATCTACAAGTACAAACTTCACATAAGCCGGATGTTTTTTATAAAGTAACGACACCAAGATTGCATTTAGACCCACCGATTTACCCTGTCCGGTAGCCCCTGCCATCAACAAGTGAGGCATTTTAGCCAAATCGGTAATAAAAATTTCATTAGAAATTGTTTTTCCCAATACCACCGGTAACTGGAAATCACAATCTTGAAAGCGCTTGGATGCCAAAACCGCCCGCATGGGAACCATTTCCGGATTTTTGTTTGGCACTTCAATTCCGATGGTCCCTTTGCCAGGAATAGGCGCGATAATTCGAATTCCTAACGCGGCTAAACTTAAGGCAATATCGTCTTCTAAATTTTTAATTTTAGATATTTTCACACCGGGAGCCGGTACAATTTCGTAGAGAGTAACCGTAGGACCCACGCTGGCCTTAATACTGGATATGCCAATTTTATAATTTTCAAGTGTTTGTATGATCATATCCTTGGAAGCCTGAATCTCAACCATGTCAATTTCTTGCTTTTTGGCATCGTATTCCGTCATCAAATCCAAGGTTGGAAATTTATACGCACTTAATTCGGCGGTTGGATCATAGACTGTATCCAAACCTCGGCGCTCCATTCCATTTTCTAAGGTCATATCCCCCGTATTCTCTTCCACCATTTCTTCTTCCGCAACAGTCAAATCTTCAATTTTAAACCCACTATCATCTTCAATTACTGCCGATATGGGAGGCACATTCATTGCTATTTCTTCTTCTGATTTCTTAGATTCCACCTCCAAAGACAAGTCAACTACGGAACTTTGAGGTTGGGGAATTTCCGATACACTTTTTACTTCATGGGAGGAAGAACCTACCTGATTTGGCTCAATTGCCGGTACAAACAATGGCCCAGAAACAGGATAAATGGAGGTTGGTTCTGCTTTTTCCTCTTCATGGCTCGGAATAATTACTTCCATTGGTGTTGACACTTCCACCTTCTTTAAAGAAATCTGTGTAAGTTGCTCCAATTGTTCCGCCGTTAACGGAGCATCTTCATCGTCTTCGATAATTTCGGCCTCCAAGGGGTCAACCAAATTTTCTTCTACAATTTCACGTTCAGTAATAACTTGCAATTCAACTTCCTCTTGAATGGTTCCGCTTCCATCGGCATGAATTTCAGAATCATAATCCGACCCATCAATGGGGTATTGTTTAAGTTTAATTCGAGCAAACGGGTTCAGGTTTAAAAAGAAAATACTGTAGGCTACACCGTAACCAACCAACACCAAAAAAGCACCAACCCAACCAATGCTATCTTTCATTAATTGATTGCTAAAGAATCCTATGGCTCCCCCTAACAGCGGAAACATTCCCAAAAACAAACCCATGAATAAGGAGATCCAAACTGCAACTAACATGGAGTGTATGAGTATACGCAGCAGCGAAAAAGGCCGATAGTCTAACAACAAATACATTCCACACAAGGCAACATAAGGCAAATAAGCAAAGGAACCTATCCCAAAACCATTGTGAATAAACTTATACGAAAGCCATGCCCCAAAATATCCCATGGAATTGCGAACTCTACTTCCCGATTGGTTGAAAGATTCCCAATCATCTGTAGACAACAGACTCTGATCCATGTTCCACGAAAAGAAAAACGAAACAAAGGAAATTGCCATAATCAAACTCAACGCGATTAGTGCAAAACCAATTACTTTACGCGTTGGGTCATGACGTAAGGTTAGAGCCAGCCAAACATCTTTACCCGTAATCTTTTCCGTTTTATCCGATGATTGATCCCGTAAAAAATCGGGTCTCTTATCCTTGGATTGTTTCGATTTCACCATATGAATCTAACGAAGTTACTACGGAATTTCATTCACAACTTAGCAACTTTTACACCATCGGCATTTGGTGTACAACCCACAAATCACTTCGTGTACATTGTTTTCAACCAATTGAAATACAGTCAATATCAAACATAAACAGCGGATACTAAATTTCCTCAATCAATACCATTTAATAAAGTTTCAGGATTCAGAAATACGCAATGGGGTTCCCCATGTAGAAGATTTTAAAAAGCAAACCGGGATATGAGGATCCTTTAACCGAGAACCTCTTCGTATAATCCTATGGAATAGGTTTGTCCTTCAATCGCTTCTTCCGCATACGGAAATACCGTTCTAGCCTCTTCGATTAAGGGTGCAGCGTCTTGATATCGTGCCGAAAAATGCCCTAATAACAGCTGCTTCGCTCCCGATTGTTTGGCTATTTCGGCAGCTTGAATGGCCGTTGAATGAAACGTCTCTTTCGCTCTAGCTATTCGATCATGTGCAAACGTTGCTTCATGATACAATCGATCAACATCCTTTAAAATTGGAATCAACGATTCATCATAAATTGTATCGGTTATGTAGGCGTATACTCGATTTTTATAGCCAGAAAGAGTAAGTAATTCATTGCTCACCACTTCACCCGAAGCGGTAACGTAATCAGACCCCCATTTAATATCATCGTATCGCTCTACAGGAATGGAGTATTTAAAACACGCATCCAAATTAAGTTTACGTTGAGGCCCAACCTCTCTTACCAAAAATCCGGTGCACGGGATACGGTGTTGTAATGGAACCGATTGGACTTCAAATGATTCTGTTTCAATTACAGTTTCTATACGATCCGATTGTGTTTCCACAAACTGTAAATCAAACGGTAAATGTGCATCGCTGTCAACCAATAACATTCGGATCATGCCTTCCAGCAAGGGCGGACCAACAATTACTAATGGCTCTATCCTGCCAAATAATGCCATTGACGTAATTAATCCAGGCAAACCGAAGTAATGATCTCCATGCAAATGCGTTATAAAAACATGTGAAATCCGTTGCATTTTCAAACCATAACGTGCCAGTTGACGTTGTGTTCCTTCGCCGCAGTCCAACAACATATAATTTCCTTCCAATCGTACAAATTGAGAACTCGGATGCCTATATTTCGTAGGCGTTGCCGAGGAGGTTCCCAGTACTGTAACTTCAAAAGGTTTCCGCATTAAATGTTTGAATAATTATGAAACGATGCTACAGGAAGCAACCAAAAGTATGCCAAATTGTTAGCGAATTATCACTAAATAATAAATGGCGAAATTATTGAGTGAGTAAGTAATTTTTCAAAACCCTAAAAACGGAATTTAAAGAAATTCGCCGAATGCATGGATTCTCTGGATGCACACAATGTACTTGATCGCAAGGATTGCAGGGCAACTTACAATGAATTATAGCCTTACGCTTAGTACTATTTTGCACTTCAACGATTGACTCTTCGGACAGATCACCCAATAACTCACCCCCAATTTTATCGGCTTCAACATCAGAATATACCTCGTATTCTAGGTCCAAATCATTCTCCCCCAGAGTAAAGACTTTCGCACCCACTGGATAAAATACACGTTCTACACCCGGTCCAAACAAACCCAATAAAGAAATATCGGCCAAGGATGCCAATTGCATCGGTCCACTTTCATTTCCTATAAACAAGCAAGCACGCTGGATTAAGGCATAAAAAGCAAGTAACGACGTGTTGCGAGGCGTTGCCTCCTCCGAAATCCATAACGTCCCTAACTCAGGTTTCCAAATCGTTTCCAAATTTGATTTTTCTTCGGAAGTTCCTACCCAAATCGACCAAATTCGCTGCGTATCCCACAACCACCTAGCTACCTCTGCAAAATTCTCCAATGGCCACTGTCTTAGCACTCTGCGTGCCCCTGCATGCAAAATAGCCACCCCCTTTGGCTCCTCTCCTTTCACGGAAAATGCTTGTCGATGTGCCTGCGACATCCATAGTTCAGCAGCCGATTCATCCTCAGAACTCGGAAATAGCAAGGGTTTATTTTTTCGATTCAAAATCCCCTTATCGCCTTTTAAATCAACAGGATATAGATTGTTTTTTGCTCTTGAGAGCATGCTTTCATCCACCCTATGGTGGTTTTGGGTTTCAATTCCCCCCGACAATTTATTTTTTACAATAGGCTCGATAATTCGATTATTGGTAACCGACTCATGCGGTTGGTTTCCGCGCTGTTTCAAACGGACCCAACCACGATCCAATCGATATTGTGGCCAATATTTATAATTCAAGCACCGCAACAGTGTATTCCAATCCCCGCGCAATTCAACCACCAAGTCAAACGATGTATTCCAATCGTTAATATCGTAAATAACCCTAGAAACATAGGGATTGTTCACTAATAAACTGCCTGCAAAGGGTTTGCATAAAACGGTAATTTCCGCCGAAGGGAACGCCTCATTCAACTGAGAAAATACACCCAAAGCCGTTACCATATCTCCTATTTCATCCAACTTAACACACAAAATTTTATCGGGCTGTATGGAGCGCGCCGATTTCCCCGAATTAATTAATCGGGAGACCAGAATATTGCAAAAATATAGCGCCTTTTCCGAACTCATTCGAGTATAATTGGGTACAATAAGGGTCTACTTGGTACGGCATCCGTCATCAAATTAGGGATTTGAATTTGCAACCCATATATACCGTCTTCAATGTGTGAAGGGATATAAATCAACTCGGTGATGGTAGCTTTAGAACGCAATTCCTGCTTAGAAACTTGTTGTTTGAAGTTTCCTTGTGTGCGGTATGGGACTCCCCACCAAGCGTGGTGTGCCTCCAATAGCCCATGATCTTCCTCGGGATCTACACTTGGAAAATCTGTTAGCAAATGTGTAATCCCTTTGTTGGCCAAAAATTTCAAGGCCGATGATTGAAAATACGGGGCATTATTTCCAGACCAATTATGGTTCTTCTTCCATTGACCATTAGGCAAACTTCTAAAAACTACGGCTGAAATTCCTTCAATCCAATTGATGGATGAAACCTGCTCCAAAGAAAAAAATCCTTTCTCTTCTAACTCCACACTTACCAATTGCGCCAAATGAAAACCATCTTGCCAAATCTCTGGTAATGAAATTCGATTTTCACTAATGTGTCCTACGCATTCCGTATGGGTTCCATTACCGTGAGCGCATAGCGTAAGGACTTCACAATTTGCCGAGCCACCTTCGCCCACCGAACCTACAAAACTACCTACTCTTATGGGTTCAAATTGCGCGGGATTGATATAAAAAGCACTCGGATTTTCACCATTAACACCGGTACTTAACGATAAATCTATTGGATTTTGGCCATCAATTTTAACCCAATTATTTCCCAAAAAAAGCTGCATTTGCACAATACAAAGGTGGTATTTTTCCTAGGTATTTGCAAGATACTATTCCAACCTAAGACCGAACACTAATTAAACCGTAGTTGCTCGTGACAACAACTTCATGTACTCTTCGTGTGGAATTTCATATGCGCCAAATTGCAATAAATGCGGATTCAAATATTGCGAATCCAATAATTGGAATTTCTTTTCCCGTAAAAACTCAACCAAGAATACCAAACATATTTTAGAAGCATCGGTGGCACGGTGAAACATACTCTCCCCAAAAAACGCCTTCCCCAAAGCCAAGCCATACAATCCCCCAACCAATGTATCTCCATCCCAAGCTTCAAAACTGTGGGCAATCCCCTTTCGATGTAAATCGATGTAGGCCGATTTGATTTCTTCCGAAATCCAAGTGTCTTCTTGTCGTAAATCAGCACAGGCATTAATCACCTCTTCAAATGCATTATTGATCGTTAATTCAAACGGTTTTTTCTTATACAAACGCATCAGATTCTTCGGTACTTTAAATCGATCGTCTAATGGAATCAATCCACGATTCTTAGGAGTATGCCAAAAAATATCATTCCCCTCATCCGGATGAGCCATCGGAAAGGTTCCACTCAGGTAGGCATAAACCAATAAATCTGCAGTAAGCATATGGGGGCGCAAAAATCGAAATATTTAAAAGAACTTGCCACAAGAATTTCGAAAGAAATCCCAAGAGTTCGCAAAAAGAATTGTTTTTTTGCACCCACATTGCCATGGGAAAAGCCAAACTGATAAAATTTGCCGAATTTGATTCCTTTTCAAATACCTTCAACGCAGACTGCACCAATAAAGGTAATTGGAATACCTGGTTTGGGAACAGCAATCCCATAGTGCTAGAACTCGCTTGTGGCAAAGGCGATTATACCTTGGGATTAGCTCGATTACACCCCCATATCAATTACATCGGAATTGACATTAAAGGCAACCGTTTATGGCGGGGTGCAAAGACCGCATTGGAAGAAAATCTGAGTAACGTTGCTTTTTTACGTATTCCCATAGACAATATTCAGCAGTATTTTGAGGCCAACGAGGTGAGTGAAATTTGGATCACTTTCCCTGATCCTCAGCCTCAGAAAGAACGCAAGAGACTTTCCTCTCCCAAGTTTTTAAATGAATATCGAAAAATTGCCAAAAAAGAAGCATTTATACATGTAAAAACAGACAGTGATTTGTTTTACGAATTCACTCTAGAGACAGCGAACGAAGAGAAACTAGAAGTGGAAGTAAATATCCCCAACGTTTATAC
>JACCDI010130826.1_pt1 | contig 100427 bp, 141 predicted proteins | sample 7442791 | NCBI WGS metagenome assembly JACCDI01 (sample SAMN15323434, study PRJNA562643) | freshwater metagenome | isolation source: river surface water | place: USA:Blue River Watershed | collected 2017-08-15
ATAAGATTTTAGAAAAGTTACCCAAGGTTACAGTTGTTGTAATGTCCACATTTAACATATTCAGTATTTTTTCTTATGATAGGTTGGTTAAAACAATATCAGATTTAAAAATTAAACATTTTAACACAGAGAGGTATTGGAATTCTCCGATCATCTTAGATACATCATATTTAAGATACCCATCTTTTTTAAGTTTCAAATTATTAATTGATTTTATTGATATTAATAGATTTATTGAGCTTGAAAAATTTATGTTATTTAATTCTAGTTACAGAAGCCTGAATTTTTACCAACCTCAATCTATTGAAGATGTTGGGTTTTCGCTAAAAGAAATTGAAAAAATAACAAGGTTAAAAGAATACTTTATTAAAGGGGTTGATAAAAATACACAACACTATACGGACATAAAGAACTTTAATAAATTTATTACCGAATATGAAATAAGGAGGGGTATGAATTGCTTAGACTATTTCCCAGAATTAGAAAAATTTATTGAAAAACATGGTCATAGAGTATAAAAAACCATATTGGATAAAATACAAATGGGATATAAATAAATTTGATAGTGAGACCGATATTGCTAAGCGAGACAATATCGATCTACAAAATATTTTATTTAGAGATAATTTTGCTATTCTATGTAATTTTAGAATAAAAAAAGAATTTATCAAGGACACTAAAGCCGGTATTTTCGGGAAATCCGGACAAAATTTTGGGTTAAATTTTGATAGTGATATAGATTCGTTAGTTTTTGAATTCAGAACAAAAAAAGATCCTGTAGAGTTTAACTGTATGATTTTTGAAAAAATTAATTCTGACACAATTGATAGTGGGATTAATTTTATATTCACTAAAATTGATAATATTATTATGATATATGTAAATGACAAGTTGGTTAAGTACTATAAATGTAATGGTGATTTTATCGATGAATACAAAAATTCACCATTTTTTTTAGGTGCTTTGAATCCAGGTGCAGCGGGCCCAAAAGATAGATGTTTCTCTCAAGTAGAGATTTCTTTATTTTCAATAATCAAAAACGAAACAAATATTAAAAAGTTGAAGACAATAAATAAGAAGGATAAAAACGTTTTATGTTACTACGATTTTGAGACACTCAATGTAAGAAAAGATGTTTTTGATGAATCATCTAATTTTAATTTTTGTGAACTTGTACCAAAAGAGTATATTCTATGATTAATTTTGGTTTTGATAGCCCCCTTGTAGTTGGTGAAGACAATCAATTCTTAGTACCATACCCAAATATGTTTTCTAAAGACGTATATGGATTTGATATTGAGCCATACAATAAAAAATATGGTGGCTTCCCGGCGCAAATTGATCAAATACATAAAGATGATTTTATTTTTCTAAACGGTAAAAGTATTTTTTCGAATTTAAATACAGATCTTTATAAAATTGATATAAACACCGTTGATTATTACATCGATAATAATTTAGATTTTTTATATTCAATATTAATATGGAATAATGATATTTTTGATAAAGACATTAACTTAGATATACCACCTAAAGTAAAAAACCAGATAAAACAAGGTAAGTGTAAGTTTGTGATTTTTTACATAACCGAACCCTGGTTCATGTATCAACACTGTTATGAATGGTTATCTAATTTTTCATCTAAAAACGAACTTAATAACAATAACTTTATTTTCGTTTCATCTAATCTAATCGCACCAGAGGTAAAAGATGAATATGTTAAAGAAAAAATCATAATTGATAATTTTAAGATAATTGAATTCAATTATTTTTTCCATAGGTTATGGTTTTTTAAAGAAAATTTTCATAAAGAAAGTTCAAAACACTTGTATGAGAATATTTTAGTAGAAAATTTACATAAGCTTAGAGCCACACCAAAAGAAAAACACTTCTTATGCTTCAATAGAAAACCACATGATCACAGGGTCGCATTGTTTGCTGAAATAATAACAAACAAAAAATTAAAAGACAAAACAATAGTGACATTAGGTAATCAAAATATGATCAACGGGCAGAACCATAGAGAAGCTGTTAGAAGATTTATAGATAAAAATTATAAACACGGTCATGAAAGACTATATGAGTTTGTAGATAATTTAGACCCAAATAAAGATTATCTATATGACACAGAATCCATGGAACAAGAACAATCTGTGCGAATTAACTTGGACGTGCATCATAAGACTTTTTGTAATGTTGTTACAGAAACAATCACCAGTGAAAATTTGATATTTTTCTCGGAAAAAATTATAAAACCAATATTCTCATTGCAACCATTTATTTTAGTGGGTAACAGAAACAGTTTAAAAAAACTAAAAGAATATGGGTTTAAGACGTTTGATAAATGGTGGGACGAGAGCTATGACGAGTTAAAATATCAAAGCAGATTTGAAAAAATAATAGAAGTTCTAGAAGACATTTCAGAATGGGATTCGGATAAAATAAAAAGAACATTAACAGAAATGGAAGAAACGTTGATTCACAACTTTAACATGTTAATGGAAGATAAATCAACAAAATCATTTTTTAATAAATTAATAAACTAATGAACTTTATATATACATATGTGCCGAAAAATGATGACAAGAAATTAGATTCTGAGTTTTATTTAATTGATGTTATATTACTATTATTGAGTGTTGTTAAACTTAAACAGATAACAACACCAGAAGATAAAATCATATTTTATTCAACCGAAGAGTTCTTAGGATACTTTAAAGACATCAATCTATTTGATGAATACACAGAGGTGCCAAATATAGAAAATTACCTATCAAATCAAGCCTATGAATTTTGTCACAAAAATAGTATTTATAAAATTTTTGTGGCCGCCAAACAAAATGTACCATTTATAATGATAGATCATGATTTTATAATATATGATAAAGACTTTTTAGATGAAATTAAAACAAAAGATCTTGTTTTTTCATTTAAAGAATTTACAAAAGAGAGTGCATATATGAATACCTATTTACCCACATATGATAGTGTGGTTAAAGAACTTGGGGGCGATATAGAGGTATTAAAAAATGTAAATAAAGAGCATTCAATAAACATGTCAATTTATGGTGGAAAGAGATTAGATATTATAAAAGAATCGTATATCAAAATATCTGATTTCTACATTAAAAATGTCAAATTTTTAAATCAATTACCATTAATGACAATGTTTCTCGAGCAATTTTTATTTAGTGGTCAATTAACAAAATATGATGTTAAACCTTACTATTGTTGGGAGGATTTATATACTGGTAAATGTCACCATTATACCGGTTTTAGGTATGAACTAGCAAATAGAAAAAAGATAGCTGAAGAGTTAAAAACCGAGGCTCCATTGGTTTATGATTTTGTTATAAAAAACTTTGGTTTTTACCCCTCCTACATGAGTAAAATCATGTTTTAAAAAGTTGACTTTATCGAATAAAATATATATATTTAAGATACACATGAAACATTCAAAAACATTCTGCGCCATGCCATTTGTTAGTACAATGGTCAACAGCGACGGTAAATTTAAGTATTGCTGTATAGCTGAAGGTGGTGCCCAAAATACAGATCTAAAAACAGATGGTAAAACACTACACGCAACAACAGCTACCTTGCTAGATGCGTGGAATTCGGATACCGTAAGGGACGTTAGAAAAAAAATGATCGCTGGGGAACAAGTGGACGCTTGTATGAAATGCGATCTCCAAAATAAGATCGGTAGAGAAGGTTATAGAGATATGATGACCAGAGAATGGATCTGGAGAATAGGGGCGGATAAAATGGACGCACTGGTTAAAGAGGCGATGGAGAAAGACGGGGTGATAGAATCAAATCCAGTTTACCTAGACCTTAGATTAGGTAACCTTTGTAATTTCAGATGTAGGATGTGTAACCCATATAGTTCAAGTGCAATTGCAAAAGAACACTTTGATCTATGGGAAAAAGATCCTGAATATAAACGAGTTTATTCTTCTGAATATGGTGGAAGCCCGGTTCATTTAAAGAACCAAGAAACTTGGTTTGAAAGTGATATGTTATGGGATCAAGTTGAGGCAATGATCCCCACTTTAAAAAAGGTTTATATGACCGGAGGCGAACCCACATTGATTGAAAACAATTATTACTTCATGGAAAAATGTATTGAAAGAGGTCGCAAAGACATTGTGATGTTTTTTAATACAAACTGTTCAAATCTAACTGAGAAATTTACAAACGTACTATCCAAGTTTGATAGAGTAGATATCAACGCAAGCTTAGATGGGTTTGGTAGTATGAATGACTATATCAGATACCCATCGCATTGGCATAAGATTAGCCAAAATTTTGAAAAGTTAGCAAGCATGAAAAACATCAACCTTGGTGTTTCTCCCGTGGTTCAAATCTATAATATATTTGATTTGGATAAGATTATAGATTATGTTGCGGACGTAAGCGAAAGGTTTGAAAGAAAAATCTTTATTGATTTCTTAATTGATACACATCCAAGATATTTGGATATTAAGATATTACCAACAGAAATTAAAGAAGCAGCGTGGAATAAACTTAATAATTACATTAATAACAATAAAGAAAAAGTTGAAGGTCACGAGATGACCAAAAATAGCACCTACGCAATACTTAATTTATTGAAAGAAGAACGAATTCCTGGATCAGATCTTTACCTGGAGAATTTCAAATCGTACACCAAAATATTAGATGCCAATAGAAAACAAACATTTGAAGATGCGTGTACCGAATTAAATGAACATTTAAAAGCACACTATGCAAAATAAAGATAGAAATAAAAGTGAAACCTTCTGTGTGCTGCCATGGATACATACAGCAACGTATACTGATGGTACAGCATTACTATGTTGTGTTGCGCAACCAGATAGTGGGTTAAACCTAAACCACAATACCATCAATGAGGTTAAAAATAGTGAATACTTTAAAAAAGCTAGATTGTCTTTATTGAATGGTGAAAAATTTCAGGGATGTTCCGTTTGTTGGAGAGAAGAGAGTGTTGGTGTTAAAAGTCACAGAATGAACGAAAACCATCTATGGGATTTACTTTTAACAAAAGAATTTGTTGATGAGTTAGTTCAAAATACACATGATGATGGTACAATAGAGAATGAACTATACACCTTAGATTTTAGATTAGGTAACACATGTAATTTAGCTTGTGTTATGTGTAGACCAACAGATAGCTCTAAATGGTTTAATGAAGCAAAGAAACTTGCTAATGAACTAGAAACAAATGCTAAGTGGGACTGGAAACATAAATCTCAATTAGATATCACTAAATTTGAATGGTATAAAAGAAAAGAATTCCTCGAAGACTTTTATGAAAGCTGCGGTAGCATGCGTTTAATGATTTTTGCTGGCGGAGAACCATTACTTATAAAAGAGCACAAAGAGATTATTAAAGAGATGGTTAAAAGAGGTTATGCGAAAAACATACAGGTTAACTATCATACAAACGGAACAATATATGACACGGAACTAATGGAACTGTGGAAACACTTCAAGAAAGTTGAATTGTTTATTTCAATAGATGGTATTGATAAAGTTACTGAATATGTTAGATACCCGTCTAAATTTTCGATCATAGAAAAAAATTTAAGAATGTATGATGATAACTCATCTGAAAATATGTCCTTTAAAATTTTATATACTGTCCAAGCATTAAACATTTTTTATTTACCTGAATTTGCTGATTGGTTGGAGCAACAGAACTATAAAAAAATCATAGTACATAGAAAACATGATCCTATATTTCATACAGGTGTTTTATGGGGGCCAAATTATTTGTCCACCAAAATATTACCACAAAAGGTAAAGGACCATATAACAAAGAAATTAACAGATTACGTAGAAGCAAAAAAAGACACATTGAATGTTTCCAATTTTCTACAAATGGTTAATTTAATGAACTCTGAAGACAACTCATCATTTTTAGATCAATTTGACGAGTATCTTATAAAAATGGATTTATACAGAAATTTAAATCATAAAGAAACCTTTAAAGAATTATTACAATTATGGCACGAGTATTAAAAGTCGTTATGACTAAAAAAGACGGTGGTTTATTACCCATTCATTACAATCTATACAATAATAATCCAGTGGTGGATAGATGGATAGAAATGACAAAGCAGTCATTAGGAAATAAAATGGAAATAAAAGCAAGAATCACAAATAATGAATTTAACAATATTGGTTATTTGATGGAGCAAATTAACAACGTTCTTGTGTTCATAAATGCTAATTATGATAAAGTTTTACCTACATTTACTGACTTTAAAGAATTGGATAACGCTATTTTAAATTACTTGCATGAAGAGTTTGAAGTTTATGGTGACAGAATTGTGGAACTTCAAAAAGCTGAGAAATGGTCTAAAGAACTTCATGAAAAGTTTTTAGCATTAAATGAGTTTATCCATATGATTGAAACAGCAATTCATGGATCACATCATAAATTCCCAAATTTCAGTTGTCTTTATGATTTCTTACCAGCCGGATTACATGAACCAGTAACAGAAGTTGACAAACTGTTTTTAGAAGATAGATTTGAATGGGGTGGGCTTTATTGTGGTTATAATACATTAGGAAAGGATTATTTATCAATTGCTCCAGAAAATGATTGGGAGGTAATTGCACGTGATGAGGTTAGACCGCAAATTAGATTTGCGCCAGAAACATGGATGAATTTTGGCCCAGATATGACAAACACTATTAGAGAGAGTTTTTATGAATGGTATACAACGTTGGCACCAGATGTTCAAGCTAAGGTTCCAATTGATAATATGCATAAATTATCTTTAGGTAGATATAAATTAGGAAGAATTATCATTGACGATAGTATGAAAGAAATTGAACCAGATATTGCAAAATGGTTTACACCATCAGGTCCATCTGTTGCTTGGGCTCTAGGTGACGAAAGTTGTAAAACAAGATGGAACAGAGAAGTTTTCACACAAGTTAATGGCATCGAAAGAATTGAAATTTTTGATTAATGAGAGTACCTATAAAAGAAGTAGTAAATAATTTCCCAGATGTCCTTCAGATAACTTGGGTTATAAACACAATATGTTCAAATAAATGTAATTATTGTGTACCAGATTTACACTCTGGAACTAACCACGGTTATGAATGGGATGCGGTTAAATTATTTTTTGAAGAAATCTTCAAACGGTATCCAAAGATACATGTATCAATAGCTGGGGGTGAACCAACAATGTCACCATTCCTTCTTAATTTATGTAAAATGATTCACGAGAAGGGAAGTACTGTTGGTTTAACATCAAACGGTACTAGAAATGTTGAATATTACAAAGAACTATCAAAATATGTAAACTATATCGTCTTTTCATACCATCCACAATATGGGGATAGAAATAAAGTGCTAGAGAAAATAGAAGCAGCGGTTGATAATTGCCACTGTTCATTAAGAATTATGATGGATCCTAAGCATTGGGATCATGCTGTTGAAATGTTTAATAATACAAAAAACCATGAGCTAATGCAGTATTTCAACATGGAGGCAGTAAGAATTTTAGATTGGCAACAAGAAGATAGAGAAACCTTAAATTATACTAACGAACAATTAGAATGGTTTAAAGGGGATACAAGGGTTGATACAATGACAATTAAACCAACAGTAAAAGAATCAGCTAAAATTGGATCTAACTTTATTTTAGAAAATGGTACAATTGATGCTAATGGTGATGCTGTAGATTATATCAATGAAGGACTTAGTGATTTTTTCGGTTGGGAGTGTGATATTGGTTTAGAATCTTTTTTCATTTTTGCTGATGGAGGAATAAAACGAGGTAATTGTTTAGGTTTTTACGTTGGTAACATTAATGAATTAGATAAAATAAATTGGCCGAAAGAACCAATAAAGTGCCCTTGGCACATTTGTCATTGTGCAACAGATGTTTTAATAAGTAAAAGAAAACCAGAATTGGCAAAATTTATAAAATAGTATGATAAAAGAGTTTTTTGATCAGGTATCTTCTAATAAATGGACACCCAAAAACATACCAGAAAACATTTTTGATTCTGCGTGTGAATGGCCATATTCTGTTATTGATTTTGATGCTGATTTTGAAAAGATGCATGAAGAAATTAAACAATTAGAAAATACATTCTTCATAAAACATAGAGATAAAGATAAACTTAATTCTTATTTTCATGAAGGATGGAACGCAGTAACACTTCATGGTATTGACCCCCATAAAACAGAGAATTATGATAGGTATGGTTTTACATCAGAAGAAGAAGCCAACTATCATTGGACTGAGGTGTGTGAACATTTACCAACACTTACATCTTTTGTTAAATCCTTAGAGTATCTACATTATGGAAGGGTTAGAATAATGAAATTGGAAGCCGGTGGTTATATAATGCCCCATACAGATGGTAAAGGTAGAATATTTGGTCCATTTAATATTGCAATTAACAATCCAGAAGGTTGCCAATTTGCGTTTAAAAATGATGGTATTGTACCATTTAAACAAGGTAGAGGTGTATTCTTAGATTTAGGTAGAGAACATTCTGTTTGGAATAACTCAAACGAAGATAGATATCATTTAATAGTGCATGGACACATAAACCCTGAATTAATTCAAAAATCAATATCACAGACCTATTCTTTATATGGACAAAATTAATGATAGCTTTTCCAATAATATTAATCTATCGATTTGTATATTCCATGCAGACACATTACACAATGATGAGTTGAGTGAAAGAATGATTGATTTTACTAAATTCTATGCGTATAGAATAAATGAAATCAGTAATAATTCCATTCCTATTTTTATAGAAAATTCAATAGACGACGCATTAAGCAACAACCATGAAAAATATGATCACATATTATTTATGGCCGCTGGTGTTAGAATATTTGATAGTAGTATAATATTTGATATCGAGAAAGAAATACTCAACACCCCTAATTATATGGCCGCCGGTCATATATTGGAATGGAAGGAAAATTGGTATGAATTACATCACCAATTTGTTTTAGTTAATACAAAAAATTGGGTAAAAGCTGGTAAACCATTTTATGGTGGTTGGGAAGGTAAGAATGATGATTTGGTTGTTATTGAAAGAAGTGTTGAAAATTTTCATGATGATTACACACCACTATGGATTAAAAATACAGGATTAATCGAAAATAGATTCCACCAAAAACAAGGGTGGAATTTTATAAACGAAGCTTTAAAAAATGGTTTTGATATTATCAATTGGAACCAGGGGATAAGAAACAAAAGAACATATTACTATCCAGAGTCTGATAGCCAGAAGTTTTTAGATTGTTTAAAGACAGGCGAAGTGGATACAACACTTAATGTCAATCAAGTAAAACTTCTACAAAGCCAATTCTCAGTAAAAAACCAAATATGGGTTTTAAATTCCGAAGATATGTTATTAACCTATCTTCATAAAGAAACTAAATTTGACGTCATTGCGTTACCAGCAGGTGGTTTTAAATTTCTAGATATCCTTAAGAACAATTTCTTAAGAGACAATGGTAAAGTTGTTATATACGATTTTAATCCTAAGAGCTTAAATTGGATATCTTTCTTTCTTGAAAATTCAGATCAAAATATAAAGAAAAGTATCAAAGAATTTGAATTTAATAACAACTTTCATTTCTTAGGTATGGGTCAAAAAGTTTTCGGAATGGACGGAAACTTTACAAATAATTTTTTAGATAGTCTAAACAGAACTTTTGAATATTTCGGCGGGGAAGAAAATTTCCATGAACTAATAAGAAGATTTAAAGAGTTGAATTTAAAGTTAATTAATGTAGATCTATTTAACAATCCGTCATTACTCATAAATGAGTTAGACGGTAAAAGTAACTACCTTAGTGTATCAAATATATTTTCAACAGACTACACCAATGCATTTATTGGACTTAAAAATGTTGTAAAATATTATGACGAACTAAAAGACTCTTTACCAAACAACACTGTTCTTGTTGGTTTTAACCCAGAGTGTAAGTATGTTGATGAACTTATCTTAGATTCTGAAATTAAAGAACAACTAAGTAATATTAGTGGCGATAGAGATCAATTAATATTAAAACATATTTTAGAAAGGGATTCAGGAAGCACTAGACAAATCCCAATGAATCATGCATCAGCACATCTTGGTGGGCCAACTGGTATTTTAAAATATCAAAACTTTGATGAACCTGTAGCACTTAAAGATTTTAATCCAGGTAGAGAACGAATAGTGATGGCGATATGTCCTAGTTGGGGGGTAATTTTCCCACCATATGGGCTTTCTAAAATTGTTGGTGTTCTTAGACACGAAGGATTCTCTTGTAAAGTATATGATTTAAATGTTCAGCTATATCATAATTTAATGGAGCGTACAGGAGAAGATTATTGGAGATCAGAAAAATTCTTCTACTGGGAAGACTCGTGGTTTTTTAACAATTATTTATTAAAAGAAATCGAACCATACATTGATAAAGCTGCAGAAAAAATAATTGCAGACAATCCTACATTAGTTGGGTTCAGTATGTATACAACAAACAGCCAAGCAACTTTACTTTTAGTTAAAAAAATAAAAGAAAAAGCACCAAGCATACCAATTGTTTTAGGTGGGCCAGCTGTTGCAACTGAGTCATGGTTATTAAGTCAACAATTTTCAAAATATGTTAGTTATTTTTTCAAGGGTGAAGCCGAAGATAGTTTTGTTAAATTCCTAAATGATCAAACTCATAGAAAACCTTTACCAATTGATGGTATTTTTATTGGTGACACTAATAGTAAAATTAATTTAGATGAAAAACCGTATGCTGATTTCTCAGACTATGATTTGGATTCATACTTACATAGAGATGGTGTTAGTATTGAAACATCAAGAGGATGTGTCGCACAATGTAGTTTTTGTGCAGAAACTTATTTCTGGAGATTTAGATCTATGACACCAGAAAGAGTTATCGAGGAGATGAAATATCAAATTGACAACTACGGTGTTAAAAGATTTTGGTTTGTTGATAGTCTTGTGAATGGTAATTTAAAGAACTTTGAGAAGTTAGTGGATTTAATTATTGAAAATAAACTTGAAATTGGTTGGAATAGTTATAGTCGCTGCGATGGTAGAATGAGTAGAGACTTTATTCAAAAGGTTGCCGATTCAGGGTGCACCGCTTTAAGTTATGGGGTAGAATCCGGAAGTCAGAAGGTCCTTAACGATATGAGGAAAAAAATCGAAATCTGGGAGATAGAAAACAATTTACGCGACACATATACAACAAATAAAATTTGGACTCACGTTAATTGGCTGATTGGGTTCCCAACCGAAAAATATATTGACTACTATCATAGTAATATTCTAATTTATAATGTTAGAAAATATATTCATCAACTAAGTCCGGGTATGGGTTGTGGTCCTAGTGTTTTGAGTGATTTACAAGAACGATTTGATATATATGGAATCGCATGGAAAGAAAGAGTTTGGGATAATCAATTTCTAGGTAACTGGTATACACACGGATATAAAAATACTCAATTAAATAGATTTATTAGAATAAAACTGTTTCACATATGGTTAGAAATTTTAAAAGACTATGCGGGTAGTGTTATCGATAATCCACAAAGACATCATGATATATACGATTCATATGTTTTTAAAACACAAAATATGAATATCGATGAGTACATGCCTCAGCAAGGTAATATTAATTTCACATTAATAACCGAAGACAAATCTACGTCTTTTTTGAGTACTAACGTTGCTAACGAATTCCTACCAATTTTTTATGGACTATATAAAATTTTTAGAGGATTTAAATTAAAGGTAATCTTTGATCCAAATAAAGATATCACATCTTGGGGTAGTATTTCTGTTAATTATGAGGCCGTCGTTGAATTTGATATTGATAATTTTGGTAACTATAACTATAATATTAGACATCAACTCAAACATTTTGGGATGACACCTAAAATTGAAAGTGTATACAAATGGGAGAGAGAGAACACGCATGGCGATATGAGTTTTTCAGATACATTTAGTTTTTCAGGTAACATTAAAGACTGGGAAACAAACGAAGATTATGTTGAAGAAACAATACACGAGCAATACAGAAATAAAAGTAAAAAAATATCAATACCAATTAGTAACAACAAATTAATATGAAATTATTATTAGTAAACGGATGTAGTCATACAGCAGGGGCCGAAATAGAATATAAAAATCAACCAACCTGTTATGAAAAAGCTTGGCCAAAATTTGTTGCAGATAGATTGGGTTGCGAACATCTTAATATAGCAAAAGCCGGATCGAGTAATCAAAGAATAATTAGAACAACACAAAGTTGGATAATTAAAAATGTTTTAATAAAAAAGAAATATAAACCAGAAGATGTGGCTATAATGATAATGTGGTCTGGATTTGATAGGAAAGAGGTCTATTTTCATGATACAAATATTTTAGATGATGTAAATCCATTATGTAAACCAGAATATATTAGAACTCAAATGAGTAAAGAAATTGTGAGATTAGGACAAAGTATTGTAGATTTTCATGATTCTTTATTTAGTTCTTTTGAGTTTTTAACGATGATGATTAACTTTACTGAGTTTTTGGAAAATAACAAAATCAAATACTATTATATTAATGGAATGACAGCCCCATTAAAAAAAGAGTGGCTAGATAATACACATACTTTATATTATGATTATATGGCCCTATATGATTATGTATGTGAAAAAATTCCAGATAATAGATACATTGGATTTAAAGAAGAGATGGATACTTTCTGGGAACACATGAGTAAAATATCTCAAATACCAATGCCATCCCATGTTGAGTTTGCTCACTGGGGTGAGGATGGTCAAAAATATTGGGCAGATATTGTTTTTAAAAAATTTTTTAACAAAAAACTAATATGAAAATAGGTTTTATAGGTTTGGGAAAATTGGGTAAAGAGGCCGCTGAAGTCATGAGCGAAGCTGGGCACGAAGTGCATGGTTATGATATTAAACCTATATTCCACACGAAATTTGAAATCAAATATAATTTAAAGGACCTATGTGAAGATAAAGAAATTATCTTTATTGCTATTCCGACACCTCATCACCCAGATTATGATGGTAGTAAAGCTACATCACATTTAGAGCCAAAAGATTTTGATTACTCTATAGTAAAAAACATTTTAGAAGAGTTAAACGAATACACTACAAAACAACAATTGGTTGTTTTAATTTCAACAGTTTTACCTGGGACCACAAGAAAAGAGCTCATCCCTCTAATCAATAATTTTAGATTTATTTATAACCCATATCTAATAGCCATGGGAACAGTTAAAGAAGATATGATTAATCCAGAGATGGTTATCATAGGCACAGAGACTGGGCATTATACAGGGGACGCTAAATTACTTATTGATTTTTATAAAACCTTTACTACTGAAAATGTTAGATACGAAATCGGAACATGGGACGATGCGGAAGCAATTAAAATTTTTTATAACACATTTATATCAGTAAAATTATCATTGGTTAATATGATAATGGATGTTGCTGAAAAAAATGGAAATATGAATACTGATGTCATTACCGGGGCATTAGGAAGAAGCTCGAAAAGAATAACCAGTTCCGCTTATATGAAAGCAGGGATGGGAGATGGTGGGTCTTGCCACCCAAGAGATAATATCGCATTAAGATGGTTAGCAAAAGACCTTGGATTAGGGTACGATTTGTTTGATAGTATTATTGAATCAAGAGAAAAACAAGCGTTTAATATTGCTAGAAAATTAATGGACCTTTCTGATGAACACGCATTACCCATAGTTATTTTAGGGGAAAGTTATAAGCCAGGGGTATCCCTTGTTGACGGTTCATATTCTAAATTAATAGGGGATTATTTATGGAACTATAACCTTTCTTATGACCAAATAATCGGACCAGCTATATACCTATTGGGTCATATGGGGGTGTATAAAGATACCATCTTCCCAGAAGGTAGTGTTATTTTAGATCCTTGGCGAGAAAGAAATAAACCTGATACTATATATTATGGAGGTAAAAATAATTTGATGTAATGTATATACTAGGAATTTCTGCTTTTTATCACGACTCATCTGCTTGTCTGTTTAAAAATGGGGCGCTGGTGTTTGCGTGTGAAGAAGAGAAGTTTACTGGTATAAAACATGATAAATCCTTTCCATATAAAACAATAGAATATATCTTAAAAACCTTTAAAATAAAGGAAAATGAGATAGAAGCTGTTTGCTATTACGAGTCCCCCGATTTAAAACACAAAAGAGTTGTTAACAATTTAAAAAGAAATTTTTTAAACAATCCAATACATACAATTGGTTCTTATCTTGAATCGGTTAAAAATAAAATAGTTTTATCTAAAATTTTGACCAAATATTCGAAAAATATATTTTATTCCACACACCATAAATCGCATCAATACTATTCTTTTTACACATCTAATTTTCAAAATGCAATGTGTTTGTGTATCGATGGCGTGGGGGAATTTGATACAATGTCTATTGGATTAGCGGATAATGTTGGTATTGATTATATAAGTTTAGCTGAATACCCACATTCATTAGGATTATTTTATTCTGCAATGACGTCATTCCTTGGCTTTAAACCTAATGAAGGGGAATATAAAGTCATGGGGTTAGCCCCATATGGTAATCCTAACACCTATATCGAAAAAGTAAGAAAACTTATTACTTTTAAAAACACCAAACTAATATGTGATATGGATGTTTTTACTTGGGACAGATCAACAAAATCAATGTTTAACTATAAATTAAGTAAACTATTAGATCTTGATCCTAGAACACCGGATGAAACAATAACCGGTAATCACATGGACTTAGCGGCCGCTATTCAAAAACGTTACGAAGAAATATTTCTTGAGGTTATAAAGTCTATAGGTATTATTAATGATAATGGTAATTTATGTTTATCTGGTGGGTGTGCTTATAATGGGGTTGCTAATGGAAAGGTTGTTAAAAACACACACTTTAATAATCTATGGATTCCAATGGCCCCATCAGATGCTGGCTCATCAATAGGGGCGTGCATCCACTATCTAGTTAAAAATAAAAATCTAAAGAGTAGAATTACAAAAAATCCTTTTTTAGGCCCTAGTTATTTTTATGATGATTACATTAAAAAAACAAAAGGATTAAAATTTTTTAAGTTTACATCAGAAAAACGTTTGATAGATAATGTCGCCAGATTAATACATAAAGGAAAGGTTGTTGGATGGTATAGGGGGCACATTGAATTTGGTGCTAGAGCACTCGGTAATAGATCTATACTTGCTAGTCCACTGTTACCTAATATGAAAGATAAAATAAATAAAGTAATTAAAAAAAGAGAAGGGTTCAGACCATTTGCGCCAATGGTAATTAAAGAAAAACAACACATTTATTTTGATTTAACAGATGATGTACCATATATGAATCAAGTGGTTCAAGTTAAAAAAGAATACATCGATAAATTACCCGCTGTAACCCATGTTGATGGTAGCGCCAGGGTGCAAACAATATACAAAAACACCATAATATATGACTTGTTATGTGAATTTGAAAAAGTAAGCGGATATCCTATTTTATTAAACACATCTTTCAATATTAAAGATAAAACCATGGTTCTAACACCTAAAGACGCAATAGATACTTTCAGAGATACCGAAATGGATTTATTAGTCATGGGTAATTATTTAATATACAAGTAAAATATGAAAAAGATAATTAAGTGGATCACTCAAAAAATATTTGAGTTTAAACAAAAAAGACGTTTCAATAAAAAATTGAAAGAGCTTCAGAAAAGAGATCCGTTTATTTATAAACATTAAACATGATCATTTCATTGGTCGCAGTCGGCGAAGAATACACAAACAAGTTAGATTTTGCAATAGAATCGTTTAAGTCACACAAAATATCCTTACTAAGTGATTTAGTTAGAGACGATGTTTTTTATTGTCAAAAATATGAAAACGAAAAATTTTCATATTTCGATAAATTATACTTTAGTTTAGATTTGGTCGATAAATTTAAAGAAGATGTATTCTATCTCGATGTAACCAAGATAAATGAAGTGGATTTAAGTTTCCCAAAAAATCAATTATTTTACTATAAATCACATTGGCCCTATGGAGATATATTTGAAAACTACCTTCAATATAATTTTTTTGAGCCGATTATAAATTATTGGGAAGAAAAAAATGTGGACTATAAATCTCTACCAGTTATAAGAGAAACCGAATTATTTTTTAGCAAAGAAATTGATTCAAAATTAATAATTAAAAAATTGAAAGACATACAACCCATATTTCGAAATATGTCATTAAGACAGCAAAATTATCCTGGGTATGATAATGCTGAAGGACTTGCGTTATCATACGTTCTTAAATTATTAAACATTATATGAAAGTAATATTTGTTAATTGGACAAAACCTTTTTTCTATAAACAAGATGCTCAAGGGTATAACAAATTAAAAATGTTTGATTTACCTGATGATGAATATGATATTGTTGATTACGAATTACTTATTCAAGAAATAGCGGTCAGAAGAGCCAAAAAACACATTGGTAAAACTAAATTATATACAGATTTAGTTGGTTATAATTTTTACAAGAAAAAGAACATGTTAGACTTGTGGGATGAAATTGATACTGATGTGCTAGAAAACTTTAATAAAAATCACCCAAATATTAAATCAGGTAGATTTTGGACAACAGGTAAATCAATAGTTATGGGTCAGGAGCCAATACCATACCTATTTTTAGATTTAGATTTTATTGTTAGAAGTGAATTACCAAAATGGATCTGGGACTATGATTTAGTCCACACTCAATGGGAAATACAAAGAGGAGAGTTTTTTGTTTTTAAACAAAAAATTGATGAGATAGGCGGTATTGATGACTTTCAACAAAATATGATGATACCAAACACATCATTTATCTTTATGAATGACATCAAGATAAGAGATGAGTATTTGAAAAAACATCTAGACATAATCAATAGAGAATATGATTACATACCAGAATGGTTGTGGTTAATTGCTGATCAAGGGATATTAGGATATACATTGAGAAAGTTCAATTCAAAAGTTGAAACCATAGAAAACAGACTGTACTTATCATATCCCGAATTACCTGTAGAAAAACCAGAAGTTGGTAAAGGGTTATTTTGGGTATTAGACCCCAATAGAATCAACCATGTTGAAAATTTAGAATATGAACACGTCTGGTTCGGTAAACACGCATTTAAAACAAATGAAGAATTTAGAAAAATGAGAACTAGTCAATTAAAGGTGGAATTGGAAACATTAAAACCTTTAAAAAATAAACTAATTTAAGTATATTCTATTATGTATTTTCACGATCCATTAATCCCATCAAATAAAGAAAATTTATTTTATCTCGCACCAGTACCTGTTTTCATGAAACAGTATGATGATCATGATTTACATGATGAGGTTTATGATTTAGGGTTTAATCAATTAAATGAAAATCAAAAATTGATGGGGCAAGAGTTACCAGAACAATATGATCACATCAGACAATCGACATACACAATAAACTATGACAGAAGAGACAAATGGGTTGAACCTACCGAATATAACCCAATCGGTAGTAGATTTTCAGTACCACCAAATGACTTTTTAAATAGAACAGAAGAATGTGTTAAAACAATACGGAAAAGATGTGAGGAGGGGTTTGTTGAGTTATTAAACGGTTTATACCTAAAAAATAACGAGAACCCATCAATAACGGAAAGCTGGATACAATTCTACTCACCAACTGAAGGTAGAGGTCACAATCAACATAATCATTGTAGATGGTCTCCAGAGGAAGAAACGCGCTTAAATTTTGTGGGTGGTTATTATCTATCAGATGGTGAACCATTATCTGATCATCCGTATAGCGGTGTATTTACATTTCACCTAAGAGGTATGTCACATTTTATTAGACCTAAAAAAGGTATGTTGATAATATGGCCATATGATATTGTACATTCTGTTAAGCCATTTTATGGTAAGTCACATAGATGCGTAATAAATTTTAATATGCAAGACGGCGGGCCGAAACAAACTCCCGTAAAGCTGATATAAAATTTGACTTTTCTAATAAAATTTAGTATATTAATACTATGATATATTGGTTTACAGGACAACCCGGATCGGGTAAAACAACGCTGGCATTTGAATTAATGAAACATCTCCCAGCTGCAACAACAGTACATATAGATGGTGACCACCTAAGAGATGTGTTTAAAAATAAAGATTATTCAGAGGCTGGGCGCAGAAAGAATATCGAAAGAGCACAAGATATTGCTAAGTTCTTGAACACCAAAGGATATTCGGTAATTGTATCTTTAGTTTCACCATATAAAGACCAGAGAGATAAATTTAAATCAGAGAACTCTGTTGTAGAAATATATGTTCATACCACTGAAACAAGAGGTAGAGAACATTTTGCTGTTGATGACTATGAGCCGCCAACAGAAAGGTATCTTGATATGAATACAACAGATCAATCAATAGAAGAATCCACTAATAAATTACTTAATACACTTTTCTTATGAAGAAATATGCAATGTACATCTGAAGATGGCAAAATTAGCATGTTGGCCATGAATGGCTTATTCACCAACAATTAGATAAAGGTAAAAGTGATGCGGTAGCAATACGAGATGTTCAGCAAGATGAAAACAACCCTAAGGCTGCACAGCAAATCCTTAAAGAATTATCACATGAACCATTCTTTATAAATAATTTTGATAAGATTCTTTTATCTATTATTCCTGATATTGAATCGGTAAACTATGGTAGAGGTGTTGGTTATGAGGTTATTTATCATGAGCCCCCATCTGATATTTCTAAGATAAGCGGGACAGCGATTAGATCCGGAGAAATGAACCCAGACGGGACTTTAAAAGAATAAAAAAATGAAAATATGTATTGTTTCAACTGGTAGAGCTGGCTCAACATCACTATATAATTTAATTAAAACCCATCTTACTAAAGATTACTATACAATTACCGAACCATTTAACGAAAAAATAAATAGGGTTAATGAAATTGATTCAAATCAATTAGAATTTATATCGAAGCATAAAGATGTTTTAATTAAAACTATTACAAATCAAAAACCATTAGACAAGACAGACGATTTCATTGAAGAGTGGATTTTTAGTTTTTTTGATAAAATAATCTTATTAGATAGAATAGATAAAAAATCACAAATTGAAAGTTTTGCATACCTAACACATAGTAATAATAAATTTTGGCACACCAAACAAGTTTATAAATTATCGACTGTACCGGAAGACGTAATTAATGAATGGGACGAACGGGTAACGTATAGTAAAAAAACATTAACTGATTATTCTAAAAATCATAATAAAAAAATATATTATTATGAAGATATTTTTGTCAATAAAAATATTGAAACAATAAAAGAAATATTTGATTACTTAAAAATAAACATGAACACTCAATTAGTTGAAGAGTGGGTATTTTCAGACGAAAAAAAGGTTAGATTATCTGAAATTAAAACAAAATTATTATAATGGTACAAGTTAAAAGACACATAGCAAAAGCATTTTCGTACAGACTTGTTGGCACTTTGCAAACAACAATTATTGGTTATATTTTTACTGGTAATTTTGTGATAGCATCATCAATGGGTATGGTTGAATTATGTATTAAACCACTTATCTACTTTTTACATGAAAGAGTTTGGTATAAATGGATAAAATTTGGGTTGAAAAAAGACACGAATGAATAAAAACGACCTCATAATTATTGATGATTTTTTAGATAATGTTGACCACGTTAGAAAAGAGGCGTTGTTGTTATCATACACAAAATCGCCAATTGATAGTAAGGGGTGGAAGGGTTATAGATGTTTAGAAGAGAACGAATTAGCGTCTAATTTAGGGGATAAAATTAAACAAAGATTATTAACTTTAGATCCCAAATTTACCCATTCAGATTTTAAATATTATTTTCACTACACGTTAAGTGAGGATGGTGGAAATGAAAATATGATCCATAAAGATGAGAAATCAGATTACGCTGGGGTTCTTTATCTAAGTCCAGGGGCACCACCTAAATCGGGGACCTCTTTTTATAATGACAGGGGGGTTGAAATTCATTATCTTGAAAATATTTATAATAGGCTAGTCATCTACCCCTCAAATGAGTGGCACTCATTGAAAGAATCTTTTGGTAGTGACATTAATAATGGAAGGTTAACGTTTACATTTTTTTGTAAACTGAAGATTAAAAATACTAGTTCGTTAATATGAAAAAAGTTGTTGTAATAGGTGGAGGAACTGTTGGTTGGCTAACAGCATTATTTGCTCAAAAATTTTGGGCTAATATCGATGTGACATTAATAGCCAGTTCAAAAATAGATATATTAGGCGCCGGAGAAGGAACAACACCAAATTTCCCCACAATTCTATCAAGGTTAAACATAAATGAAGAGGACTTTATGGAGAAAACCGGATGCACAAAAAAGTATGGTATTGATTTTGTCAATTGGAGAGGAGATGGGAAATCATTTAAGCATAACTTTCAAAATAATGAGTTGGTTTATGCATATCATTTTGATGCCAGATTAGTGGCAAAATATTTAGAAGAATTTTCAAAAGATAAAAATATAAAACGCATAGACGCTATCATCAAAGGGTTTAATGAGAATGAAAATGGTATTAATGAAATAATTCTGGACAATGGTGAAATAGTTAAATGCGACTTTGTATTTGATTGCAGTGGGTTTCAAGAATTAGTTATCGGTAAACATTTTAAAACTGAATGGGTGTCTTATGCTGATCAATTACTTTGTAATTCAGCAATTGCTTTTTTCTTACCACAAGATAACCCTGATATTCAAAAGACCAAAACATGGACTAAGGGAATATCAATGAAAAATGGTTGGGTATGGGGTGCACCATTAAAACATAGATGGGGATCTGGTTATGTATTCTCAGACAAACATACAACAACAGAAGAAGTCCTAGCCGAAGCGGAGGAATATTTTGGTAGAAAACTTGACATAGTAAAAGAGTTTAAATTTAAAAGTGGAACATATAAAAAGTTTTGGGTTAAAAACTGTGTTGCTGTTGGGTTAGCGTCGTCTTTTCTAGAGCCAATGGAAGCGACATCTATGATGACAAGTATAATGTTTTTAAAGGGGTTGTTAGATTATAACTTCGATGAAAAATATAGAGATCTATACAACGAAAGAATGTTTAATTACAATGAACAAAATATGTTGTTTGTTAGACACCATTATACATGTGATCGATTAGATACTAAATTTTGGGTAGACTATAAAAACACCCCTCTACCAGATAAATTAGCAAAGCTTTATAATGAACAAGGTGCCTTTAATTTCCCAACACATAATTTAAAGGTAAAAGAAATGTTAGCACACGATCTAAACTTTTCTAATTTTAACTGGGGAAGTTGGCAGACGATTCACAAAGGAAAATCGGGTATATATACAAAAAATTTAGTTTAATGCGAATTCTGGTTTTATCATTACCAAGAACAGGGTCAACTTCTTTTTCTAAAAAGTTAGCTGAAGAACAGTTATTATCTTTTGTTTTCGAACCATTTGCCCCAATGGCATCTAAATTCAATAAACTAAAAAATTTTGACACAGATTACACCAAAGATAATGTAATAGTTAAAACCTTGATTAATGATGAATTTGATGTTGATTGGTATGTAAATTTCAGTAGCCAATTTGATAAAACTTATTTATTAAGCAGAAAAAATATAAATGCATGTATTGAAAGCTGGGCGTTTTTAAATTATAAAAGAAACGAAACCCCCGGGTTCGATTTTGAGACTGAATATTTTTGGGAAAAAACACCAAACTATGATGAATCTTATGATCAAATTTTAAGGTGGGAGAATAAATTAAAAGTAATCGCCTCAAGATTAGACCAGAAAATCATGTATTATGAAGATATTTTTGGTTATAATAATAATACATTAAGAAAAGGTGATAGAAAACATAACAACAAGCTCTTATAATGAAATTTTTAATCAGTTATACAATATAACTGAAGGTAAAATCATATTAAGTGGGTCCTTGGGGTTAAAAATGCAAAATATAATAGAAAGAGATGTTAATGATTTAGATGTCAATATTTTACATCTCGATTGGTTAACATATAAAAATCAATTAGAAAAATCTTTTCGCATTTATCCAGGAATTCAAATTAGACACGGTGAGCTAGAATATGATGTTTACACTTGTTTTGACAAAAAGACCAAATTAAACGAATTTCATTTATTTGTTAATTATGGTAGCAATATCTATGTTTTAAAAGACAATATAAGAATTTTAGCACCAAAATTTCACCTGCTTGATAAAGAGATTATAATGAAGCATGGGGATAACCCGGACAAACACCTCGAAGACATTACCCTAATAAAATCCTACTTAAATGAAAACTAAAAAAGCTTATTTCATATGTGGAAGTGGGGGTAGCGGGAAAAGCACCTTAGCAAAAACGTATTTTCCAAACTACACAATTATTGATATTGATTTAATATATGAACAAGAGCTAATAAAGTGCGGCCTTAATCTAAAAATTAAAGACTTTTCTCCGGAAAACAGTAAAAAAGCATTAGAATTGTTTGAAAAATCAAAAGGTATTAATGATCAAAAGTTCAATAGTTCTGTGGAAAATGAGGATAATATTGTAATCGATTCAATTGGGAGGGACCCGGAGATCATATTTTATCAGAGGTCTTTTTTAGAAAAAAGAGGATATCAGACTTTTATGATTATGGTATACGCAGATCTAGAAACTTGTTTAGATCGGATTGAGGTTAGAGAACGTACTTACCCGCATAACATAACTATTGATAGCTGGTATCTTTCTTATAGCAACATGGTGGGTTATAAAAAAGAATTTGGGGACAGATTTATGTTATTTTATAATGATGGGCAAGATTCTAAAGAGAAACTTGAGGTATTTATATATAAAAAAACAGATAAAAAGAATATAATTTAATTAAAAAACATATGAAAAGTGTACTAATTGGTGCAGACATACTTAAACTGGAAAATGGGTATAAATTGCTAGAAATAAACACGGATGCTGACTTATTTTTACCAGACATCCCTTACTTGGATTTGGGCCCATTATTTACATTTTTGGAGACAAATTCGTACAATAAATTGGTTATAATTTATAAAAGAAAGCATATTTCTCAAGATGTAATCAATCTATTTCAAGAAAAATGTAATGAAAAGTCTATCACACTACAAACTATTGTAATATTGAATAACAGTGTTACAGTACCATCTATCACCGAAGAACCAAATGCATTTTATTTAAGATGTGCATATGATGTTACTGCGATTATCGATGACACGTATTGTAGAGATAAGTCTGAAGTTGTTAAGTTATTGTTTGACTCAGGTAATCAATCAATTTTACCTAAAACATATGTAAAATATAGTGAGGATGGATCGATTTTAGATAATTTAACAACCCCAATTAGTAATGCCCCATCTCCTAACGTTATCGCTAAGAAAATACTTCCAGATTTCGATAAGTTAAACTTCCCTGCTTTTTATAATATTCAGACATCTGAGGAACTCACAGATTTAAAAACAGGCACCTCAGACAGTGTTATGTTACAGGAATATCAGATCAATAATAATCTTAGCTCTGATGGGCAAATTAGTGATGTAATTAGAATGACAATTGTTCTACTTTCAGATGTAGAAACTATTATTCCACTAGGTGTAACAATAACAAATAACCAATTACCATTAGACACATCAAAAATTACTTATACTGGTAATAAATTAGATAATATGTGGAAAGCTATGTATTTTTCAAATCCTAATTTATTAGGTATGGGGGTTCCTGGTTTCTATGAGGTTATTAAAGTTAGTGAAGGTAATGAAGAAACAACAACAATAGAGAATCTAGTTGCTGGAGACATAATCAAATCGGCTAGATTATCTAATTTAAGTGTAGACGCAACCATGGAGAGTACATTGGAATGGTCAGCAACAGGTAGCTTAAGCGATATCATTTCATACGAAACGGCTTCCGTTCGTTTCATTACTAAAACACCTTACCAAGGTTGGTTAACTAATCTTGAATATGGTAATAATGAAGTTAGCGGATCATCCTTATTGGGTAGTGCTGAAGTTTTACTTATTAGTAGTTCAGTAAGTGGTAGTATAACTTTTGAGACGGCCTACGAAACAACATTAAACGACTCGGTAATTACCACACAAAATTTAATGTTGCCCGTTACAAAAAAAGAAAATGTTTGGTATTCAGGTAGTGTTGTAATATTAGATATAGAACCAGCTGACGTTTTTGTTGCTGGGACCTCAACAAACGAAATAAGCCGAAATACTGTTGGTGACATATTATTACACAACAAATGTACTTGGTCTGGTTTCTGTTGTTTTACTGAAGATACTAAGGTCGCAACAGAAAACGGCGATGTCCTAATCAAAGACATAAAAGTCGGTGACATGGTATGGTCGTTTAATTTTGAAACACAAACTAAAGAACTTAAAAAAGTTTTACAAGTAGTTTCGCCAATACATAATGATATTGTTGAAGTTGGGTTTAGTAATGGTGTAACAAATAAAAATACATTTGACCACCCGTACTATACCATCGAAGGTAGCCTAACATCTTATTTACCAGAAAAAACGATGCAATGGTATAAAGGTGACGTTACACAACTTTCAATTGGTACAACATGTGTAGATGAAAATAACTCAGGTGTTGAGGTAACATCAATTAACGAAGAGTTAAACGATGTTCAAACATACACTTTATTTATTGAAGATAATAAAAACTTCTATGCTAATGGCATATTAGTTTATGATGAAGAAAAATAAAAATTATGAAATTATTTAATTTAGGTGATGCCTCACCGTCAGCAAGAATGACATTTCTATCAGTAGGAATTGTTGTGTTTATTGCCAATTGTTTAGCTGGTTTTGAAAATGTTAGTTGGCTGCATTGGGCTCCACCAACTATATTACCATTAGCGGCACTTACTGGTGTTTGCCCATTCAAAATTATTTGGGAAAAATTAGGGTTTAAAAAATAAAATATATTGAAATGAAGATAAAAACAGCAGCAACGGAAGCAGATAAAGTAGCATCATTAAACATTTTACAAATTTTATTTGCGGCTATTAGAGCTAAACATTCTAATTAATTTTGAATAGACTTTGGGTTTTTGGAGACAATGCATCCTCAATTTTTGGTAGAACTAAAGAGAGGCGATATGAATATTATAGACGCCTTAGAAACGATAATTTTCCACCATCCTGGTCAGAGTTATTATCATCAAAACTTAATTTAAAGTTAAATAACTATGCTATTGAAGGTCAATCAAACTATGATATTTTTGAGTGGTTTTGTAAAGCATCGAACAAAATTCAAAAAGATGATATAGTAATTATTGGATGGGCGAATATTCAAAACTATAGGTTATATGATGAATATACAGAAAGTTTTATAACTGTAAGACCTTACGCAATAAACAATCCCAACACCCCAAGATTATTAAACGGTATTGAATTAGAAACAATTAATCAGATATCCAGAAACAGAGTAAATAAAAAATGGGCAAACGAAATTGATAATTGGATGAATCTAATTAATGGATATCATCAATTAAAGGGGTTTAAACTTTTTTATTGGACTTTTGATCAAACATTAAATAGACCTGGATTTATTGGGGCTGAACATAACGATCTCAGATCTTATTTAATTTCATTGGGAGCAGAAGATATTAGAATGGAAACCAATGGATTATTAAATGATGATCATTTTGGTGAAAAGGGACACTTGATTCAATCAGAATATTTTTATAAATTCATATCATGAATAACCTTTGGACATTTGGCGATAGTTTTACTTTTGGATATGGGTGTAGGAAATTTCCCGGTAATTTGGATAATACATTCAATGTAAAGTATGTGGATTACATAGATTTAGATAGACCAATATGGGCTGAACATGTTGCATCAACACTTGGTTTAAACCTTTTAAATTATGGTGTTAATGGTATCAGTAACGACCACATTATTGATTACGTTTTTGATAATTTGAGTGAATTTAAAAGTGACGACATTATTGTAATTCAAATTTCTACAAGTGCTAGATATGACTTTCCATTTGTAAAGGAAAAAAAGTTATTTGGTGGCTGGGAAGTTAATAGTCGTGATAATATATATGATCCAGACAACAAGTCACCCTATTTCTTTAAAACCGTTTTTAGTACAAATATTGTGAAAGAATATGAAAATGGCGGAGAAGATGCTTTGACATTTTCTACAGGTGAAACAAATAAAAAAGAATTAAAATTGACCAAAGAAAAATATAATCTTATAAAATATTTTTTTACCGAGTTTTTATCAACTAAAAAATATTATGAAAGACAAATTTGGAGGTTCATTAAACTTTCTAATTTTTTAACCTCACTAGGATTACAGATTTATTTAATACACGAAGATTATTGGCCAGGTATGTATGAGAAACCAAAAAATCTAATCTCTACAAGTGAAGATGGAATTTTACAAAAAATTATTAGAGATAAACATACAATTATGCATGATACAAATTCTGCTATCATAGATTACCACCCAAGTTATGACGGTCATTTATCTATAGCTGAAAGTATATTAAAACATATTAATGAAAATTCTAATTTATACAACACATAGAACGGGGTCCACAGCATTAGCCCAATTGTTAATGGCGCATTATGGTTGTGATTACCACAGAGGTAGCTTAATTTACCCCTTACCTACTGACATTATCATAAAAATAACCCCCTCTGAATCAAAATATAATGAAATTCAATCTTATTTTGATAAAAAGATAGTTTTAACTAGGGATAATATTAAAGATCAAGCTGAAAGTAGAGTATACGCGGATTTAGTTGAAAAAAAATTTGAACCATATACCATTGAAAAATCATTTTTATTAGAGAATCATTCTAAAATCTTAGAAATGGAACAAACAATTATTAAGGAAAATGAATACCTATTAAGTTGTGATGATTGCTTATTTCTAACATATGATGAATTATACTATACCCCTTTCGGTTTAAGTAAGTTAGAAGGGTACCTTGATACTGAATTTACATTTAAGATTGATAGTAATAAAAAATATCGGAATGGGGCAAAAAGCCTAATATAGAAGTAACCAAGAAAGGATAACAAAGTATTTATCTAAATAAAATAACACAATATTTAGATGAATATTTTTGATCCACAAATATCCGGCTCGCTGTCGGTATCGGGCTCCGGCCAAGTTTCGGGCGATTTAACGGTTTTAGGTACATTATTTGCCACTATTTCTGGTACTGCGGAAAATGCGGTTTCAGCTTCGCATGCCGCTTCCTATACCCTAACATCTAGCTTTCATCAGTTCACTTCTTCATATAATACCGGTTCATTTACCGGCTCTTTTAGCGGTAACGGGTCTGGTTTATACAATATACCGGCTAGTGGGGTAACAGGGCTTAATTTAAGCCAAATTTCCGAAGGTAATGCTACCGCATCTATATCCCAAGCAAATGGTTTATTAATCAACACAAACACCGAAATTACAGGTAATTTAAAGGTTAATAACATTAATGTTGGTACAAATGGATTGGTGACAGTATCAGTAACGGATTCAGCAGGAAAATATTTCATTGATAATGTTAGAAACCCACAACTAACCCTAGTTAAGGGATTCACATATAAATTCTTATTTCCAAATATTGGAGCCCATCCATTTAGGTTCTCAACTACAAATGATGGTACACACAATGGCGGTGTTATATACAGCACCGGTGTAACCACAGGAGCTACCCCAGATTATATTCAAATAGTTGTAACGGACACAACCCCATCAACGCTATATTATTTCTGCACATCACACCCAGGAATGGGAAGCGGAATTTCTGTTCAATCAGATTTATTAAATCTTGAAGCGGATAGAAATGTTGTATATATTGACCCATCCAGAATAGCAACAACCGGGTCAAACTCATTAACTGGTTCACAAACAATAAGCGGATCTTTATCTGTTACTGGTTCTGTTAATATAACGGGGTCAATATCATTGAATGGTCAACCAATTGGGACCGGTAAATTAGATGAAACGATTTTTAATACATATACATCGTCAAATGATAGTAGGGTATCTGCTTTAGAAGTATCGACAGGATCTTTAAACACATTTACGAGTTCAATTAACACAACAATTAAGAACAAAATGGATGCGGACGGTGTGGTGTCTGGTGCTATTCAAATATCTATTACGGGTACTACAGATTTTACATCATTCAGTACATCAATTTCTCAGTCAATTAGTAGATCATTATTGGATTCTAAAAACTATACAGATCAACAAATTGGGTTATTGGATTTTGCAACTCCCTTAACAGCTTTAAATCAAGCAACAGCTAGTTTAAATAGCTATACAAGTTCTAATACAACTAATATTAATTCTATTCATACTGCAACAAGTAGTTTGAATTCCTATACAAGTTCAAATACAACTAACATAAATGCAATCCATACTGCAACAAGTAGTTTAAATTCATTTAGTTCTTCTATATTGGGGGCGGTTGAAGTTACAGGATCTAATTTAACAATTAAGGGTAATTTGTTAGTTAAGGGAACAACAACACAAATAGATTCTACAACAGTTAATATTGGTGATAACATTATTCAATTAAATGGTACTGGCACAAATAATGCTGGTCTAGTGGTTCAAGATCCCACTGCGCCAAATACTGCATCCGGTTCGTTGCTATGGGATAGTACGTCTGATTACTGGAAGGCAGGACAGTTAGGTACCGAAGAAAGAATAATTTTAAACAATGAATATAATACTTTCTCAACTTCAATTGATTCAAGAGTAAGTAGTATTCAAGAAGTAACATCTAGCAACAATAGTAGACTTAATAGTCTTGAAATATCAACATCAAGTTTAAATACTTTTACTTCAAGTACAAACACTAAACTAAGTTCATTAGAAACCGCTAGTTCATCTATTAGAAGTGATTTTAATAGCTATACATCTTCAACAAATACAAGATTAGGTATAATTGAAACTTCTACTGGATCTTTAAATACATTTACCACTAGCGTTAACAATAGCTTATCTGCTATTCATACTGCTACATCATCATTAAATTCATATACATCAAGCACAAATGTAAAACTGAATGCAATTGAGACATCTACTGGCTCATTAAATACATTTACAAGTAGTGCGAATAATAAATTAACTAGTTTAGAAACAGCAAGCGGTTCTATTAGAACAGATTTTAATAGTTACACAAGTTCTAACGATTCTACAAATACAACACAAAACAATAGATTAAATGCTATTGAAACAAGCACTAGCTCACTTAATAGTTACACAAGTTCTCAAAGTGCAATTAATAATAGTGTTAATTCAACAACTGCTTCATTAAATTCTTACACATCATCTACAAATACTAGATTAGGTGTAATTGAGTCAACAACATCATCTTTAAATTCTTATACAAGTAGTACTAATACTAGAATTGCATCAATTGAAACTGCAACATCTTCGTTGAATTCTTTCACAAGTTCAATTAATACAACGATTAAGAATAGATTAAATGCTGAGAATGTTATATCGGGCTCAGCACAAGTAACTTTATCAAGTACAACAGGTTATTCAACATTCAGTTCATCTTTAGCAACAACTGATGCTGGGCAAGATAGTAGATTGAATTCGCTAGAAGGGAAAACCGGTAGTTATGCAACAACTGGAAGTAATGTATTTCAGGGTAGTCAAACAATCACCGGCTCATTATACATCTCACAAGATTTGATTGTGGGTGGTTCGTCTTCAATTAATTTCGTTTCTCAAAGTACATTAAACATCGGGACAAACTTAATTACAGTAAATGCTCAAAATCCATCAACAAGATTTGGCGGCTTAGCTGTAATAGATAGTGGCTCATCGCCTCAGGTTTCCGGATCGATGTTATTTGATTCGGTAAATGATCAATGGATTTTTGTTCATCAAAATCAATCTGCTATAACATCATCAGTTTTATTGATGGGTCCTCAAACAACCAACAATTTAGGTGGAGAATCTTACTTAACTTTAAATCGTATACCAAAAGGAACAGGTATTGAGCATTTAAATGATAGTAATATAACAGATACTGGAACCAAGGTAAGTATTAATTCAAATACAGAAGTTACAGGAACACTTATTGTTACACAAAATATAACAAGCCCGAATATAACAGCAATTCAAATTGCAACTGGAAGTTTAAATTCTTACACATCTTCTTTACAAACAGCAATAGAATTAACTGGATCTAACTTAACCATTAAAGGTAACTTATTAGTTAAAGGAACAACAACAAATGTAAATACAACAACACTTGATGTTGATAATAATCTAATTAATTTAAATGGTAATGGTGCATCATTTGCTGGATTAAGAGTTAAAGATACCACAGCACCAAATCAAGTTTCTGGTTCATTATTATGGGACGCAACGAATGATTATTGGATTGCGGGTCAATTAGGTTCAGAACAAAGAATTGTTAGAGAAACAGAGTTTAACAATGCCGTTACTAGAATCGGAAATGTTGAAACCTCTACAGGATCATTAAACTCATATACATCTTCTAATAATACCAGATTAGGGGTTATTGAAAGCACCACAAGTTCTTTGAATACATTTACAAGTAGTGCGAACGGAAGATTAAATTCTCTTGAAAGTGCAAGTAGTAGTATTAGAACAGATTTTAATAGTTACACAAGTTCTAACAATAGTACAAATACAACACAAAACAATAGACTTAATTCTATTGAGAGTACAACCGGCTCATTAAATACTTTTACATCGAGTGCTTCTAGTAAATTAACTTCAATTGAATCATCAACTAGTTCACTTAATTCGTACACTAGTTCTAATACAACCAATATAAATGCAATTCATACTGCAACAAGTAGTTTGAATTCTTATACATCTTCTAATAATACTAGATTGGGGGTTATTGAAGCTACAACAGCGTCATTAAATAGCTTTACAAGTAGTACCGGAGGAAGGTTAAGTGCATTGGAAACTAGCACAGGTTCATTGAACAGTTATACTAGCTCTAATACAACTAACATAAATGCAATCCATACTGCAACAAGTAGTTTAAATAGTTTTACAAATTCATTTAATAGTGCATTTAGTTTAAGTGGTGCCGATGTTACTGTGAAAGGTAACTTTACTGTATCGGGAACAACAACAACGGTAAATTCAACAACGGTTAATATTGCAGATAATATCATTCAATTGAATGGTACAGGCGCAACAAATGCTGGTCTTGTTGTTAGAGATGCTACTTCACCATCAAACGCATCTGGTTCATTATTATGGGACACAACAAGTGATAAATGGATTGCAGGTGTGCTTGGTTCAGAAGATGATATTGTATTAAGAACAACATCACAAACGTTAACTAATAAAACAATTAGTGGTGCATCAAATACTTTATCAAACATTGGTAATAGTTCCTTGACAAATAGCTCAATCACCATTGCTAATACATCCACATCATTGGGCGGCAGTATAAGCGCGGCAACAATCGGTAACGCAATTGGGGCATTTAGCGGTTCAGCTCAAGTAGCATTAACTGGAACAACAGGTTTTGGAACATATATTGATCAAGCATTATTAACAACAAGCTCACCAACACACGCTAGCTTAACAATAACAGGTAGAGCACAAATAGGTGGAACAGATAGTAGAGGTGTGTTAACAGTTCAAACCGGCTCAACACAAACATATACAGCTAACACGGATCCAACAGATGCTGGGCGTTTCTTTGTTATGCAAAACACAAGCACAACAAATGCTGCCGGCCAGTATTCAAATATAACATTACAAATTAATCCAGGGGGCTCAATCGGTAGCGGTAGAGTACTTGGTGATATTCGTTTAGTTAGAAATTCATTAAATGGAACTAGCGCTAGATTTGTTTTCAGTGCATTTAGAGACGATGCAACATATAAAGATTATTTAAGTTTAGATTTTGCTGGCGCCACTTTTGCTGGAACAATAAATGGTTTAACAGTATCTACCGGAACCATAACTTCAGGTACTTGGAATGGTAGTTCGATAAGTACAACATATACTGACGCAAAATTAACATCAGTAGCCGGCACTACAAACCAAGTAAATGTTAGTGCAAGTACTGGCGCAGTAACATTCTCATTACCGCAAAGCATACATACTGCCGCAACACCAACATTTGGTGGTCTAACAGTAAATGGTAATTTGATTGTTACTGGGGCAACATATTCAGCAACAGGAACTGTTCAAGGAATAGGTAGTTATGATTGGTTTTATGTTGGTAGGGGTACGGCCGCATCTGCATTGTTTTTAAAAGATATTGCGGGGGCCGGTTGGGCATTGACATGTGGAAGTTATGGTTTGACATTTAGAAAAGATGTGAGCGGAACTTCATTTGCCACCGCAATGAGCTTTACTGCAACCGGTAGTGGTGATACTACACCTAATGTTTCAATAACAAATAATTTAACTTTAGGTGGTAATTTAAGAACTGCTGGTTCAACGTCTAACATTGTTAAATTTAGTGCTGGAACATCTTCTGTAACATTTGGTAACTCTTTAGGAGCTAGCTCAACTGATACAAGTAGAACAGTATTTTTTAGAGGTACAACATCAACAGCTTCCGTATGGTGGGGAGGCCCTGATGGAAATGGAGATAATATTCCGCATGGTGCAATTGATAGTTTAAGTACAGGTGGTTTAACGCATTGGTATAACTCAGCCGGAACAGGCGGTGGTACGTGGACTAAAATAATGACTGTTGATAATAACGGCGTTACGGTTAACTCGGGTAACTTTATCGGTACATTGAGTGGGAATGCAACAAATATAACTGCGAGTTCAAATACAAGTCTAACTTCATTATCAAATTTGGCGACAGTTGGTACAATTACAAGCGGTACATGGCAAGGCTCATCAATATCCACAACGTATACTGCAGCAAAAGTTACAGCAGTAAATGCAGGAACAGGTGTTGGTGTGGATACTACCACAGGTTCTGTTACAGTATCTATAGGCCAAGCCGTTGCAACAACATCCACACCAACATTTGGAGGTTTAACAGTTGGTAATGGTGTTGCAACAGGAAGAAGTACATACGGTATAACGAATGCAAATATTGTACTAACATCTTCCGCCGCAGATGCAACTGGATATTGTGGTATTGATTTTCGTTCTGGTAACAATTATCCATCGGATGGTGCTCAGATATATCTTGAAAACAATAGTGGCGGTGTATCTGAGAGAGCAAAATTAACTATTAGAGTTGAGAACGATCAAGAAGATTTCATGGAATTAAGAGCTGGTAGAATTGATATAAATTCTAACACAGTGTCAGGTGGCGGGCAAGCTACTATGGTTAATTTCCAATCTGCGGGATCTACAGTTGCTTATATTACAAGTGGTGGTGCAATTTATGCTAGAAGCGGAAATCTTGTTAAAGATTTTGGAAACTCAACATATGCTACGTCATTCAGTAACGTATCATCAGTAACTGTTACACATAACTTAGGATCTAAAGATGTAATGGTCATGGTTTATGATAGTAACGACGAGATGTTCTGGCCATCCTCAATTGTAACAACAAGCACAAGTGTAGTGACAATAACTTTTGCAGCAAATAGAACCGGAAGGGTTGTTGTTTTGAGATAAAATACGTATATTAAAGTATGTTAAGAGAAAATGTAATTGTTAGTGGCTCTTTAGATGTTAGTGGACAATATATAATACCTAGAGGACCAAGAGCTAATAGACCATCTAGCCCAGAAATAGGATCTCTTTACCTTGAAGAATCTAGTAGTGGAAGTTTTGTTGTCACGTACACAGCAGCATCAAATAGAGATGATGGATGGGAGCCAGTTGGTTCACAAAATACAGATAGAATAGGTTTTTTATATAGACAAATTATTAATTTCTCATACTTGGCCGGTGGTTATAAAGATTCTTCACCATGGAAGAATGTACACCGCACAACAAATGCAACCGATCAAACAGTTCACTTAGGTGAATTAATGGACTATCCAGCATCATATACATCTGGTGCGTGTAGTAAATCAATATTGTTTGTATGGTCAACTAACACAGACGGTCTATGGAAATCGGCAACACAAATACATTCAACATATACAACAGGTGTTCATATGGTAAATGAAACTGCGTATGCACACCAATCTAAATGGGATTTAGCAAATGCAAGAGACGATTTAGGTACATTATTCCAAGAAACAGAATTTGCTTGGGTATTTGGTGGTGGTGTTGCGACTGTAGAGAAATTTAATTTAACTAATGAAGTTATGTATAGTGTGTATTATCCAAATATGCAACCATACTTAACTTTAAAAACATCCCTCACTAGTTCTCTTGGTGCATCTGGTTTTTCAGATGAAAATTATGGTTATGGTTATGGTTCGGAGAGTGGTAATAAATTGTTTTTTGCCACAGATACTTTCACAACAAACCAACAATGGGGTGCAAGCGGTCAACAAAAAGGTATTAGCTCAAAATGGGGTAAGGGATATGCTGGTAATGAGGGCACATATAATGGAGGTTATAATTTAAGAAGATGGAATGTATTTAACGAAACCAACATAGGTAACGTAGCCAAACCACACGGAAATTGTGGGGAAGAAAACTTCACTATGGGACAAGATCATCAATATATGCTTGGAAACTATGATGGCTTACAAAATAATACGAGTTGGAAGTTTGTTTATGCGACCGATACGGGAACCGTAAACCCAGCTGGACTAGCTCCAGGGGTTAATGGTGGTACATCATCGGGGCATTGTGGTTGGAGAAATTAAAAAATGTATTTATAAAATATGCGTCACGATAACATAGAGATTAGTGGATCACTTAGAGCACAGGGGATTGCAAAACCACCAGCAGGAAGTAGGGCAAATAGACCAAGCAGTCCTGTTACTGGTTCTTTGTATTTGGAACAAGCGGCTAGTGGTAGTTTTCTCATGGTTTATACTGGGTTAGATAATGGTGATAGTGGATGGGTAAGAGTATCCTCACAAGTCAATTCAAATGTTGGCTTTAAATTTAGACAAATAATTGCTGTTTCATATTTGGCCGGAGGGTATAAAAACTCTTCACCATGGAAGAATGTACATAAAACAATTAATTCAACAGACCAAACATCACATATTGGTGAACTATTAGATTATCCGGCATCATATACATCAGGTGCTTGTAGTAAGTACATTTTCTTTGTATGGTCAGTGAATACCGATAATGCATTTAAAGGACCATCAGATGTTAATGGTGTGAGAACATCAGCAATTAATATGGCAAATGATACAAACTATGCACACCAAACAAAATTCAATATAACAACAGCAAGAAGTGATTTGGGTACAATGCATAAAGAAACTGAATTTGCATACATGTTTACTGGTGGTAGTTCTTATGTTGAAAAATTTGATTTAAGCAACGAATCAATAATGACCGGTTATAACTTAACAACAATAGATGGTGGTGATGGTGGATCCGCTTTTTCTGATGAAAACTTTGGATATGGATGGACATCTAGTGCAGGAATTAAATTCAGCTTTGCTTCAGAAACATTTACTTCAACCGGTATGTGGGGGGCACACTCACAACAAAAAGGCATTAGTTCTAAAGTAGGTAAAGGTTACGCTGGTAACGAAGGTAGTTATTCGGGCGGATACAATCTAAGAAGATGGAGCAACGCTAGCGACACAAATCTAGGTAACGTTGCTAAACCACACCCAAATTGTGGTGAAGAAAACTTTACCATGGGGCAAGACCACCAATATATGCTTGGAAACTATGACGGAGCACAAAATAATACAAGCTGGAAATTTACTTATGCAACAGATACTGGAACAACAAGCGTAAGCGGATTGGCACCTGGTGTTAATGGCGGTACATCTTCCGGTCATTGTGGCTGGAGAGCATAAAAAGATATAAAAATGATATACGAGAATTTAGAAGTTAGTGGTAGTTTAAGGTCTGATAGAGTTGTTAACAGACCACCAAGAGGGCCAAGAGCAAGCAGACCCTCTAATCCAAGCTCAGGTTCATTATTTCTTGAAACAACAACCAGTGGTAGTAACTACTTGATGTTATATACTGGCGTTTCAAATATCGATAATGGCTGGGAAAGAATTGCGGCACAAGAAACACAACCCACAGCATTTAGATATAGACAAATTATTAACTATTCTTATTTGGCTGGTGGTTATAAAGATGCGTCACCATGGAAGAATGTTCACAAAGTTACCAACCTTACCGATCAAACAACACATATTGGCGAGTTGCTAGATTACCCAGCATCATATACATCTGGCGCTTGTAACAAATCTATTTTCTTTGTTTGGTCCGTGAACGATGATGGTGCATGGAAAGGTCCGGATAGTATTCACGGAACAAGAACTTCAGCGATCAATATGATTACTGATACCAATTACGCACATCAATCAAGGTTTAATACTAGTATTGCACGAAGCGACGTTGCGACTATGCAAAAAGAAACTGAAGCGGCTTATTTAATTTCCGGAGGATCAACAACAATAGAAAAATTTAATTTATCGAACGAAAGTTATGTAAGTGGTTTTGCTGTAACATCTATCAGTGGAAATGATGGAGGTGGAGCATTTTTTGATGAAAGTTTTGGATACGCTTGGACATCTAGTGCCGGTATTAAATTTAATTTTTCAAACGAGACACCATCATCATCAACTCATTGGAGTGCACATGCTCAGCAAAAAGGTATTAGCTCTAAACATGGTAAAGGATATGCAGGTAATGAAGGAAGTTATAATGGTGGGTATAATCTAAGAAGATGGAGCAATGCTAGCGATACCAATATTGGTAATGTGGCAAAACCTCACACTAACTGCGGGGAAGAGAATTTTACTATGGGACAAGATTGGCAATATATGTTAGGCTGTTATGACGGTGGTGGACAAAATAATGTTAGCTGGAAATTTACTTATGCAACAGATAGTGGAAGTTCTAGTGTAACCGGATTAAACCCAGCGGTAAATTCGGGGACATCATCAGGACATTGCGGCTGGAGGCAATAGTTGACAATTTGAAAATTTTTACTTATATTACAACAAAAACAATTTTATTTATGGAAGGTTACAAATATGACAGAGCAAAAAATTTAAATAATCCATTCGATGAGAAATTGATGAAAATCTCAGAAAATATGTCTTTCGCATTACCAAAGTATAAAGCATATAATTTCGTTGGTGGAGCACAAATAACCCCATACGCAAAATTAAAACAATGGCTATTGGAATTAAGAGGTAGAGAGGATGCTGTAGAGCATTTAGAGTATACAGTTAGAAAAGCGGAATTAGAAATCCAAATGGATGAAGAAAGTAAGGAATTTATAGCCGACCCAAAAAGAAAAGAAATGATCGATTTAACAATTGCTGATAAACAAATTGATTTAAGAAAATTCAAAAGAAATTTAAGAGACGCTTATAGAGAAAGACAAGGGTTCATTGATTTAATTAAAGAATTTTTAGAAAGCGAGGACTCAATCTTACCAGACGGCACAAAATTAATTGATGTATTTGGTAACCATGAATTAGAGGAAAAATATGAGCATGAATATTGGACTGTTCGTATGGCTAAGCAAGCGATGCTCGATATGATATCTTATGGAAGAATTGGAACGGGTAACCTAGATTCAATTTTAATGATGGATCCTGAACAACAAAAACAAGTATTATCTTTAGCTTCATCATATACTATTTCAATTGACAGAAACATTAATCAATTAATGACACAAGCAACAACAAATCACTTTTCAATTGAAGAATCATTAAAAAATCAATTGAAGTTAGATAAACCAAATAATATTCAAACAGAAAAATTATTATAATGACGCATATTATTTTTAAATTACAAGGTAATGTTCCGGGCTACATTCATGTTGTGGGTATGTACTTAAACTACAATTATGGAAGAATTGCTGACGAATATAATGACATGAGAGTAGAGCTCAACCGTATGGGGGCTATTATTATACCACCAGAAGTTGCTAGAGGGTTTGTATTTGCTGACATCTATAAAGATTATATCAGTGTTAGAACAAATTCACACATCATGGATGAGATCCCTCAGTTAGCTGAATCAGGAGAAACAGATGAAGAAAAAGTAAAACACTTTTTAACCGATGAAGATAAAGCAGCTGGTGTTGCTTTCAACAAAGCAGTAATGAAAAAAGTTGTTGCGGATAGATTTTCTGAAAGATATAAAGAGCTAATGGTTGACGCTTCCACATTAGAAAAAGACACTTGGGAAGAACAAAAGAGAGAAGCTTTTGGTTGGACTGCAGATAGTGATTATCAAACACCGATCATAGATGTGTTATCTACAGGTAGAGGAATCGACAAAGCAACTTTTGTTCAGAAAATTATTAACAACGTAACATCATATAATACTAAATTAGCAAACTTGTTATTAGAACAACAATTATTAGAAGAAAGAATTAAAGCTTGTCAAACTATTGCTGATTGCCATAGATTGAAACATGAGAAATTTGGGGTGGCTATGAGTAAGCAACAAAAAGAAGATGAAAATGTGCCATTCACACCTTTAACCCTGAAAATGGACTTTTAATGAATTTAGCAATTAATGGGACGTGCGCTAAAGGGTGTTCATTTTGCTTTACTAAAGAAGACGCAAGATTAAAACATACTTTAGGTAACATGACAATAGAAATGGTTGATAAAATTATCAACCATTATCGTTTAAACACACCACAAGAAGAAATTACCATTCTAGGTGGTGAACCAACACAACATCCAAATTTTATTGATATACTTGATTATATCTTCAGTAAAAATATGAAGATAAATCTTGTTAGTAATTTTTTATTTGGTAAAACAACTAGAGATTATTTAATCGATAATATAAAAAACATTAGATGGGTATTCCCAAATGCTGCAGAATTAAACGAAAAAAACAGGATGGTTATTTTTAAAAAGAACTATCTAGAAATTTATAAAGCCTATGCTAATACCTGGGGGTTTGATACCAACCCTAGACTTTACTTAGCTATAACCATGTCAAAAGATTGGAAAGATAGAAACTTTTATGATTATATAAAATGGTTATATCATGAATTGGATGGTAAAGTAAATGCAATTAGAGTTGGTTTAGATCTTACTGGCACGTATTTGATTAACAATAAAGAAATGGGTGCCGAGATTACCAAAATCCTTAAATTCGGGTTATATAACGGTATTAAGATTACTTCTGATTGTCAAGTACCTCCATGTTTATGGGAAGGTAAAACCAAGAAAGCTGTATTAGAAAATTCTTTAAATTTTGCCACATTTAAAATACCAGAATATGATACCATCTGTGGCTTTATGCCGTTAGATGTGTTTCCCGACGGTAGCTCAATTCATTGTTACCCGTTACAAGACAAAGTAAAGATTGACAATGTTTTGGAAATTTCAGGAAAAAATGGTATATTAGACCTAAGGGATAAGTTCGACGAGCTTTATACCATAAATCATAAAAATTATACAATACCGCAAGGCTGTTTAGATTGTGTCTTTTATAAGACCGAATGCAACGGAATTTGTGGTGGATGTTTAGAAGGATCAAAGTAATGAAAAAAATATTTTCAATCCCTTTTAATCCAATGCTTTCAGAAGAAGTATTTGTGAACAAATTTTATCCATTCTTAGAAAGAAATAAAGAATGGATTTATGATGTTTATTTTACTTGTAGAATACCTCCATTTACACAAGACGCAATGGGATCAACGTTCTCTGACGAATTTAGAGATGTTGTTTTTGATAATGCAATGATTGTACAGAAAGCTTTGGGGATTACTGTGAGCGCAACATTTAATAATACCAATGTTTCTCCTAGGTTTGATAACTACAAATTATTTGTTGATAACCTTAAACCTTTATATGAAAAGGGATTAAGATGCATGACCATTCCGCATGGACATTGGGTTGCAATGGGGTTAAAGAAACACTTTCCAGAAATGGAAATTAAAAACACTATCTTAAGAAAGGTTGCAACCGGCCAAGATTTTTGGTACAATGCTGATCAAGGGTTTGATTACATTAATCTTGATCGAATTCTAATGAGAGACGTTGAGGAATTAAAAAACATTAAGCGAGCACAATTAAAATACTACGAAGAAAAAGGTAGATACGTAAAACTATCATTACTTGTTAATGAAGGCTGCTTAGGTAGATGCCCAGTAATGGATGAACATTATTCTTATAACAACCTAAGAACAAACAACGAGTTACCATATTTTCATCATGAGATATCTAAGGTAACCTGTGAACACAAGTGGGAAAAAGATATCAACGCATTCTTTTTCAAAACCGGAACAATTCCACCATTCAAAGAAGAGTTTGATGAATTCCTGGAATATATTGATGTCTTTAAAATGCATGGAAGAGACAGTTTTAATAGATTAGATGAAACTATTGAAATTGTTGACTCATATGTTCAAGGTAAAGAAATATTATCTAAGACATCAGAAATATATTTGGATGGTATACCACATGAAGAATTAAAAGGTTGGAGAAATAAAATTAAGAAATGTAAGTTCCAATGTTGGGATTGTAATTACTGTGACATTGTTGCTGATCATAAGAAAAAAGCATATGGACTTAATTAAACATATTGATGAATCTATTGAGTGGGGTAGACTTGAAGTATCTAAACTAACACAGGATATTTTAGATATACATGGAATCACAAGTAACAAAGTCAAATCTTTTTTAAATAATATTTGTGATATCGAAGGCGCAACATATCTTGAAGTTGGTGTCTTTCGTGGTGCCACATTTTGTTCCGCAATATATGGTAACAACATTTATTCCATCGCGATTGATAATTTCATGTCCCCAAATTTAACCCCGAGAGGTGTTAGTCAAAAAATTGGCAACTATTATAAACACAATATTGACATTATCCCACAAGAAGAATTTTTAAATAATGTTAAAAAATTCGGTGATGTAGATAAGATATCAGTATATAAAACTGATTATCAAACATTTGACTTTAGCTCCTTACCAAATGTTGATATTATATTCTATGATGGGGAAACAAAATTTCACGATCAATATACAGCATTAACAAACATGCTACCAATTATTTCTGATCAAACTATTTTAATTATGGATGATTGGAACTGGGATAGTGGAGCCTTTGAACAATTCTTAGATAAAAACAAATTAAATCTTTTTCATTCTAAACAAATATTCACATCAGGTGAAGATCCGGACGATTTTTGGAACGGATTAGGTGTATTTTTAATAGGCAAATAGGTTCTTTTTTTCGTTTTTTTTGTTTATATTTGATAGTAATAAACTTTCTTTAAAAACAAAAAAACAGATGAAGAAAACAATGAAAATGCTATCGCTAATGTTAGCATTATTGTTTGTTGCTACATTGTCATTCGGTCAGTATAGTAACAGCGCGATCAAACAGGGATCTGAGCAAGCCCTGAAAAAGTCTCAGGACACAACTAAAAACGAGTTACAAGAGATTATTGTAACAGCTAAAAAAGTTCCATTGATGACCAAAGTAGGGCCATATGGCCAACCACTTTGGACTACCATCAGAATGTTTCCATCCACAAGAGTCTATGTAATGAATCCTCCTGGTACTGCGATGTATGAGAAGTGGTTTGATATTAGACAAAGAAGAAACGGACCAGCACAAATCAGAATGAGAGATGAATTTACATTTGGTTTGGGTAAAAGACTTCAATTAGATTTATACTCTCACACAGTTTATGATGGCTTGGATGGCGCCAAAACTTTTAAATGGAGAGGTTTCTCTTGGGAACTTAGATATGCATTAGCAGATTGGGGTAAAATCTGGGGTAACCCAACACTTTACTACGAAATGAAAATGTTAGATGGTCGCTGGGGTATTGAACCTAAGTTATTATTAGGTGATAGAATTGGCGAAAGAGGCATATGGGGCTTTAATGCAATCTATGAAGGTAATCTTGCAAGTACTAAAGAGCAAAGAGAACCTGAGTATGCATATACCGCATCTTATGCTAACATCATTAACAATGATTTATCCGTTGGTGTCTCACACATGTTTAGATATAATGATTTTGATGGGGGGTCACAAGAATGGTATCTAGGTCCACTAGTTCAATATCGTTTTAGTAACAAAGGTTATCTAAACATTGAGCACATGCCAGGCTTAAATCAAGACGCTAAACAATCAAGAACCTTAATTATATTCGGATGGAGATTTTAATCAAAGGACAAGAGTTCCTTGTCTATTTAATATTCATTATGTTCGTAACAGGTATCCTCAAAGAAAGAGGATACCTTATGGACGTTTTTAGACTTTTAGAACAAAAAGTTAAATCAAAGAAGATGGTTGTCTTCTTAGTATCATTATTTGGTGGTGTTCTACCAATTCCTGGTAGGGTTGCACTATCCGCATCAATGCTTAATAGTATCGCACCAGTTGATAATAAGAAACGTAAGAAGTTTGGTATCATCGATTACCTTGCAACACATCATTATTACCTATGGTCCCCATTAGAAAAGACTGTAATCATTCCTATGGCAGTACTAGGATTGACATACTCTAAGTTTATGTTATATGTGTGGCCACTGTTATTAATCACAGGTCTTTATATCACATATTATATTTTATCACTGGAAGACGATGAGATTGATATTGATGTTAAAGATGAACCGATTAATTGGAAAAACATATATCTGGTGGTTTTACCGTTCTTATCGACGATATTGGTTAGTTGTTTTACCGACTATTACTTTCTAGCATTTACGGTATTCACCTTTTATTTAATTAGTTATTCTAAGTTATGGGATAAGTTATTATCCTATATAAATTGGGACTTGGTGTTAATTGTTGCTGCGGTTATTATAATAGGAAACGTAGCCAATAGTTATTATTCAGATATTGAAAACTATATTAAACAATATAAAAATCCAGAGAGTATCTTGGTTGTTTCTATGCTTGGGTTTATGGCTTCTTTCTTACTTGGGTCATCAGCAAAATATGCTAGTATTGTTAGCTTATTAACAACAGTATTTGGTATGGAATATTTTGTACTATTCTTCACGTTAGAGTATTCCGCTTATCTGATATCACCCTCCCATAAGTGCTTACCCATAGGTCAAAAGTATTTCCATACTGGATTTATGACCTACTTAAAAGCATTAATTGTTTGGATATCTCTTATGATAACTTTTGCAATTTTAACCATCCTATAAACTATTCACTTTTTAAAAAATAACATATATATTATAAAACAAGAATTAAAATTATGGAAAAAAGTAAATTTAAATTAGGTGATGTGCTTCAACTTGAGAGCGAAATTAACGGGTTCGTAAACCAAGAAACTGGAGAAAGAATTTATGAAGGTTTTTTGAAGCAAAATTTAACTATTATTCTAAAATATGAGTTAACAGAACTTAGTGAAGTTTTATCTAAAGAAAGAAGAAAAGTAGACGGACTAAGAGATGATCTTATCAAAAAACATGGTGAGGAAGACGAGAAAGGTGGTATTCTAGTTAAGATGTTTAATGAGGTTAAAGATGATGAGGGTAACGTAATTAGTAAAGTAATTAATCCGAAGTATGTTGAATTTGATAAAGAATATGGTGAGCTTTTAAATACTGAAATAGATCTAGAGTACCCTGAAATTACAAAAGAAGATTTAAAAGAAGCTGGTAAATCTAAAGACAAGTACCAGGTTTTATTTAGACTTATTAAAAAGGAAACAAAAGAATAAAAAATAAGGAGCTTTTAAAGCTCCTTTTTTATTTGTATTAACATATTACCTAATTGATATTCCCCAGGCTCATAGTACGGAATAGATAACCTTAAACGATATAATGTTTGCATATCTTCATCTGTAAATTCTTCCAATTCTGTTACCGTCACATCTACAGTGTCTATTAATGTAAATTTAGTTCTAAGATCATACCTAGTTCTTTTTTGTTCATTATTAATATAATCCTCCGGAACCTCACCAAGGTCTATCTTATCAAAGAATGGCTCAACTTGCATGAGTCTTTTTTTATTTCTCGTTATTAACCCCATTGAAAAAGTTTTATATGTAAAATTCTTTTCTTCCCAATAACGCAGTTCATTAAAAATGATTATAGGTATACCCCATTTTCTAACAAAGTTTCTTCCAGAAGACACTTCATGTAATGCTCTATCCTTTTTAAAGTCATCACTAAACCTTGATGTTTGAGAAACAAAATGATAAGTAATTGCTGATTCACATGTCTTTAATTCGTATCCTTTTAATTTTGCTCTTATAAGGAAATCATCATCTTCACAAAAACATGGGATAAAACTAAACCCATCAAAAAATCCAACATCTTCAAACATTTTTTTATACCCACTCATAAAAAACACGGCACCATCATATAAATCGTCATCATTTTTATGTTCTTCAACATATTGATTAAAATTAAAATAATCAAAATTTTCGAATGATGAACCCAAATCTAATAATACCTTACCGGGCCTTCTATGACCCTTAAAAATCGGCGGTTCTATTGTTGTATATGATAACACCATATTTGGTTCTAAAAGCCTCTCTATGGCCTCTAAAAACCCTTCTCCGATGATCATATCATTGTGAATTAATACTAACTTGTCTGTATCGACTAATTTTATCCCAGAATTATATGTTTCTGAAAATGCTAATCTATCATCATCATGAAAGATGGTTAGATTAGCATCTTTTTCAGCCATACTTACAAGCCATTCCTTGGTACCATCTGTTGATCCGCCGCTGCTTATTACAAATGGTACTGTTGGATATATTTCTCTTATCCGGGAATAACAATTCTCTGTTAGATCTAATTTATTTAAAACTGCTAAAACAAATGTGATATTAGTTGTGGACATATAATATTTTCTGAATGTGAATGATACCCCCCTTAAATTTATCAATGTACTCTTCTACAAATAAACCATCAGCATCAACTTTAGTAACATCTAATCTCATTTGTTTAGCGAATTTTGTTTTGGTCATAAAGTTACCGATATCAATACCATGTAACTGTGGTCTCGACATTAAACCAATATAATCATTATTAATCCAATTATGCACCAAGTTACAGTGTACAAAGTTAGCATCCTTTCTATACTTGACGGAATTTAAAAACTCTTCCACAAAAATTGGCACATAGTAGTTATCATCTCCAGACATCACTACCCACTCTTCTTCCGCTCTCTCTAATCCATAATTTCTAGCAGTATGCCCCCAATCTTTATGTGGGCCATTTAATTCTGAAAACTTAAATCTTTCATCATTTTTAAAATAATCTTTGACTTCTTGATATCCATCATATGGTGCGTCTGCAACAACATGAACTTTCCACAAGTCAACTGATTGTGCTTTTATTGAAGACAACATAACCATTAACTTTTCAGGTCTGTTGTAAGTTGGGATAATAAACTCTATTTTTTTCATATTCTTATTTTTTCCAAAAACTATAAATTCCTTTATCTAATTCGTATGTCTCCCAAACGAATCTATCTCTGTTTGGTTGTTTTTGTGCCCACTTCCACATTGTCTTTAAACCATCATATAAAGATGTTTTATCTTCATATCCTAATAACTTAACTGACTTAGCCCAAGTAGGCACAGCTGTTTTAACTTCGTGTCTCTGTTCTTTGTAAACAGTATCACCACCAGCAATAACATCTCGTAAAATTTTATTTGCTTCATTAATTGTATAATGTTTTGTTCCACCCAAATTAATAATTTCTTTTGAGCATTCCGGAAGTTGTGATGCTTTCCATAAACCTTCTAAACAATCATCAATATAACTAAATGCTCTTTTTTGTTCACCGTCCCCAAATATTGTCATTGGTTGACCATTCATATGTTGGTACATCCAGATACCTAATACATTTCTGTATTTGTCCCAGATGTTTTGTTTAATGCCATATACATTGTGTGGTCTAATTATACACCAATCTAATCCATGTTGTTCTCCAGCAACTTTAATATCCATTTCGCAAGCATATTTTGCGATACCATATGGATCAATTGGTTGTGGTATTTGTGATTCATCAAAAATATTCCCATTTCCATGACCATAGACAGCCATAGTAGATGTAAACACTAATCTCTTCACATCATGTTTAATACATTGGTTTACTATTCTTGCTGTTGCTACCAAATTATTCTCATAATTGTATTGTCTAATAAATGGTGACAATCCTTCAGCCGCGTAAGCTGCAAAGTGAAAAACATAATCAAATTTATGTTCATTAAAACACTCTTCTAAATTTCCTGTAACAAGATTTAACACCCTTAATTCACTAACCTTAGAATTTACATTCTCATAGTAGCCCCCACTCAAATCATCTATACCTACAATTTCAACACCCTTGTGGTTTTCAATGATATAATCTGTTAATCTTGAACCTAATAAACCCGCAATACCTGTAATTAAAACCTTCATAATTTAAAATTTATATATTATTAGAACGTCATCGTCCCTACGCTTTATATGTCTATTATCGATAATTTCTATGTTATTGTGAAGCCCAGAAAAAATATTTTTAACATTATCTAATGCAACAATATCTTCAATAATGTATATCCCACCAGGTTTCATTTTTGATTTAAAAATATCAAATGTTTTTATTTGATCAGTAAGTCTATGACTACCGTCATCAATAATAACATCAAAAAATTTTTCATCAATTTTTTCTACAATATCTTCCTGTGTTGCGTCACCGATAATGATATTATGCCCCGGCTCGTTAATTAAATGAGTTAAAAATTTGCTAGTGATATCAATACCAATTACTTTAGAATCGATAAAATACTCTTCCCACATTCTTAACGATTCCCCTTCACACAGACCAATTTCAAGAAATACTGAATTTTTTCTATAAGGAGATAATAATCTGTCATATTCACCAATGTATGTGTGAGCAGTACCCTTATCACCGTGTCCTTCTGGTGATTGGTATCGTTCATATATCTCATTTAATGTTTTCATAATAATCATTTTGTTTTTCTTGTCTAGTTATTGTTTTGTGATGAGACAAAGAATACTCTTCTTCCATTGGAAGTAATGAATAAAATTTAGCGCCAACAATTTTTTCATGCACTTTACCTCCCCATTTTAAAGTTGATTTATAAATTCTTCCCTGGTAATCGGGATAGTTAACTCTACCATCCGCATCCACGTTCCATCTCCATTTCTTAACATGTTCATTAGTTAAACCCTTCACTGTATTGATTCTAGGAACAAAAAATAAATCAATCTCCAAATTCATTTCAATGATCTCGTGAATATTTTTAACCATATATTCACTGATTAATTCATCAGCATCCAATTGAAAGATATAATCTCCTGTGCAATACTCATTTAACTTATTTTTCCATTCTGCAAAATCGTTATTAAAATCAAACGATCTCCAGGTTTGAACATTAGGTAATTTATTAAATCCTAACAAAAAGTCAAGAACTTTCTCGTCCCCATTTTTACTGTCAAATAAAATGACAATCTCGTCATTATTTCTTTTATTCTTAATTAAGAATGGAACCAATTGCTTGATTTCTTCATACTCGTTACATACTGTGATTGCGAAACTAATTTTCATATTTTTTCTCTTACAAATAGTTTAAATTCTTTACCTGTTTTATAGTCCTTAAAGACTATGTTTGTGCTTGTTTGATTAGTGAGTGTAAAGGATATCTTAGCTTGATCACCTTGATAAAATGGTTTTGTTGCTGCAAATACATGTGGTTCACTATCATCAAACTGAAAACACCATTCACAATCTTTATAATTCCCATTAGTTGGATTAATAAATAAACTATTACTCATCGGAGCACTAAGCCTCAAAATTTCATTTGGTTGATTATTTGTTTTCTTTTTGCTCTTTGCCATTTTATTTAATTTTATTCAACTTAGGTAGATTAATTGGTTTTTGTTTTGGGGCATCTTCCGTAGAAATTGTTGTTGGTAAAAGTTTTTGAAACTCAGCAACCATGTTGTCAAAACTAAATTTAGTTGAATTTTCTATCCTAAGATTTTCTGCCCTCTCAGTAAAATTCTCATATTCGTTTCTCACGATTTTCATTACTTCCGCAGCTTCATTATAATTTGCTGTAAACCATTTAGATCCCTTTAAAATAAAATCATCTACCGCACTCTCGTCTACATCTGTTAACTTTCCGCCAATCATTATACCTTTATCCATTGGTAAAAAGTCTTTGTGCCCTGACCAGTTTGAAGCAATCACAGGTTTACCAGTCATAGTGAATTCAAGTAAAGGTCTACCAAAACCTTCACCCTTAGTTAAAGAAACCATTGCTTTTACTTTTGGGTGGTTGTATAGCTCATTCATTTCTTTATCCGTTAATTCACCAAACAACAAATAAATTGGTGGTGGGGCTTCAATACCCTTAGCTAATTCACTAATCTTTTTTCTAAGATCTTCTCTTTGCTTAATTGAGAATGTAGCTGCTGATGTTTTTAAAACAAGTGCAGGCGCATTTTCAGCATCTTTAAAAGCTTCGACAAAACATTTAATCAACATTGATACATCTTTTCTGTCTTGTCCAATATTACCCTTTAACCAATGACCAACAAAAAGAAATGCAAAATCTTCTTTTACATCTAAATCAATACCAGTGTACACATTATTAAAAACATCTGTATGCACACCTTCAAATAATACTTTGATAGGTTTTTCAATTTTGTGTTGTTTAATTAGTTTACCACTAACATTATCTGTTTCGTTATAAACAGTGCTCATCAACACTTCACTTGAAAATTGTGAGGTAGTAATAATCATATCCATTTTATTACACCCATCAACCCAAGACTTAGGTGCAACTGTAGTTTCAATACCAGCGGTTACCCCTATGTTTATTTTACCTACTCTCTGGAATTCATTTGGTACCGTTACTTGGACATACACATCTGGTTGAATGGATAGTGTTGTAATGATGTTAGATTGAATCCATATGTGGAATACATTATCTTTTTCAAGTGCAGTCATTGGTGTCGATCCCCAAGGACAACTATCAATCTTAATATCATATAAATTCATTTTATACAACGCTTGTAGTAAGTCTCTAGCGTGTGCTCCGTAACCGCTTCTTGTTTGTACCGGTCCTCTGAATAATAAAAATGGTTTACTCATACAATTTTATATAAATCAAATCTTTTTTTAGGTTCCCAATTCTCAAGAGTTGTTTCAATACCCTCGATCATTTTATCACACATTATTTTGTTAGATAGAGTATTAACCATGAACTCTCTACCCTTTAATCCCTTTGCTTTTCTTTTCTTTTTACCATACTTGTACATTCTCATAATAGCACTAGCAACTTCATCATCGTTTACCCTATCATCAAAAATGTATGGTGTTGGTACTGATCCATTTAAATTAATCGCTGCGGGCCAAATAGCCTCAACCCATTCACCCTCTTGAACCAAATGTTTTGATTTACCTTTATGATGTAACGATCCTATTGTGATGTAATCATCTTCACTAAGATCGAAACCCATCTGATCTTGTAAACCGCCTGTAACATTTGCTATGATTGGTGTACCGGCCATTAAAGATTCTGCAGTAGTTAAACCAAATCCTTCGTTGTTTGCAATATTAATTGTACAATCAACAGTATTATAAATCTCATTTAATTTATCTTGTTCTAATTTCAATCCTGTGAATTTAACATCATATGGACAAAGTGCTTCAATTACTGCAGGTAGGTCTGTACCATTCTCATCAACAGCAGCAGTATGCATTAATAACAAACATTTTTCCGCCTTTTCTTTTGGTAATTGATCACAGAATAGTTTAAAAGAATAAATCACATCTGACGGTTGCTTCCTTCTAATATTCCTATTGTTATAGAATAAAACAAAATCATATTCTTTATTCCCATGTACTAAACTTTTTATTTCATCTGATACTTTATTCAATGGTTTGAATGTCTCAGGATTAATACCATGAGGAACATATTTTATTTGCCAATCTTGCAATGGTTTCCACGTGGAACCGTTTTTCTTTTTACCTACTCTATGTACAATACCGTATGTTTGTTTGGAGATACAGCCTAACCAGTCGCAACTTTCATAATAATTTCTATTGTATAGTGGATCTGGTAAATCATCCCATATGTGGTAAAATAACAATGGAACATGTTGTCTAATTTCGTGTTCATTGTCATATAACCATTGCCAATAGTGTGGATCAGTAAAGTGAAGAATTGCATCTGGTTTCTCTTCTGCAATTAGTTTTCTCAAAATACCAATATCGCCATAGCCGTTGTAAGGTATGATTTTAAGATTAGCGTTTTTAACGCCTGTTCTTTTTCTTATATCATCATTAATATCAACAACCTTACCGAATTCTGGGTGTTTAATTGCGGCGCCTAATTGTACCCAATCATATTTGTGTACGGTACCCATAACAATCTCTTTGGACATTGTGGCGATGCCGGACGACATTCTTAAATCATCTGATAATAATAATATTTTCTTCTTCATTAAATTAAAACTTTGATCCACTGGATGCTAATCCGTTATGATTATTTATTGTATTTCTGAAGCTCTCATCTTTGTTGTATAAATCTAAAGAACGATTAACAAGCTTCTGTAAATTAATTGAACCTTCTATAGATTTAATTTTAAATTTTTTGTAAACATCTTCTAAGATGTTCACACTCGTTAGTTTAGTATTCGATTTCATATTTGAATATATATATCTTTATATAGAACTAGGACAATAAAATAACGGGCAAAAAAATATATACCCGTTATTTTTATATTACAGTTCCTTATTTTCGATCATCTCACGGAGAGCGACTGCCACTTGTACAATTTGCTCTTGTGTCTGTTCTTGTTGAGTTGTTTGGTCGTTAGAAACCACTGTAGCTGTTGCTTGACCTTCTGTGGTTTGAACATTTTCGTTAGTCTTTTTTTTACATCCGCATCCCATAGTATTGCTTTTAAAAATAAATAGTTTATTTGTTAAATTAGTATAGGAAAAATATAAGTAAAAAAAATGAAAAGTTAAAGTTTATGCGGGATTAAATTTTGTCCCTAAATAAAGATTTGCGCTATCTCCCTCTTTAAAATTCCCGCAGGTACCGGATGGGAATTCAAACACATGATCAGCTGGGCCAACAAATCTTTGGCATTCTTCTTTAGAACATGGCTGACAGTCTCTAAAAATTTTCGATATTTTACCATTCAATACAAACACTATATCTAAAGGAATCAAACAATCCTTCATCCAAAATGTATGGTACCCCTTCTTAAGTTTAAACCCCATGCAACCATCTAGGGTGTCTCTACCAGACATACCTCTTTGGATTTCTTCTGGGGTCGTTTGCATCTCTACCGGAAACTCCTGGTTTGAAATTCTTAGATTCATATTAATAAATACTTTATTTGGTTTTTTAATTTTTTTTATGTATCTTAGCTATATGCCAGCGATTTTTAACGATTTATTGGAATTTAGGGATGAAAACGACCTAGACGCCGTCCTAGATAAGATGGATAAAACATTGGCTATCAAGCTATTAGAAATAGCTTTAGATGGCTGTAATGATAGATTCTCAATCGTGGAAAGCCACGTTATTTTTAAATGCTTAAAAAAACTCAAAGAAAATGGATTTAACATCGGAAATGGAGAACTACAACAAGGTCAAGGACATAGTTCTTAATAAACTAGTTGAAGAAGATTTACTAGATGAATCTGACGCAGAAGAGTTTCGTGAAAGATGTCAAGTACTTGTGTACAAAGGAAAGTGGTTTAGTAAATGGTTTGAAAAAAACGTCAAAGCCAATCAACCAGAAGCTAATGCAGATAGCTACTATATTCGTATGGTAGAACTTAAAGAACGTGAAGACGATGTAGATAAACTATTAAGAAGAACAACCGGAAATTATGACGAATAAAGAACCAAAATATCTAACAGATTTTTTTATTTACAAAAAGAAGCATCATTGGTTTATTATACCTACAATTGTTTTCTTTTATAGAGAAGATGTGTTTTTTGAAACAGGGATCACATCACCAGCGATTGGGTTATCATTTCGTTGGTTAATATTTTTTGCGGGAATACAAATTCAAAAAAACATTTATTACACAAATGGAAAATAAAGATACTGTCATAAGACTTATTATTGGTACAGCATTGATTATTGTTTTAACAATTGTAGCGATGCGTAAACCACATGACATGATTGCGCCACAGGCTCATAACGTTTGTAAAGAAGATTCTTTAACTAAAGTTATTAATGAATTAGAAATAGACTTTGTTAGAGAATCAGATGGGTGGGATAATAAAGAAAATCGTTATGAAAGTATTCTTTTTGAATATGAATACGGAATAGAACACCTTAAACAAACACATCCCGACGCATATAGAGAGTTTCATAGAATCATTGGATATAAAGAAAATTATTCTCACGAATGTGAAAGAGAAAACAAAAAAAGATTAAAAGCATATGAACAATATAGATAAATGCTACCAGGATCTTTTACAAGATATTTTAGATAACGGTATTGAAAAGAAAGACAGGACAGGAACCGGGACTATTTCAGTTTTTGGTAGACAGATTCGTCATAAAATGAGTGAAGGTTTTCCTTTGCTTACAACTAAGAAGATGGCTTGGAAATCTCTTGTAACAGAGCTTCTATGGTTTCTAAGAGGAGATACTAACATCAAGTTTTTATTGGATTACGATTGTCATATCTGGAGCGGTGATGCATATAAGAATTATAGAAATACTAAATCTATTGTTAAACAATATGATGGGGGTGGCGATGTTGCTGACATAAATCAATTTGAACAAATGATTCGAGAGAATCAAGACTTCGCTGATGAGTGGGGTGAACTCGGCCCAATTTATGGTGCACAGTGGAGAGAATGGCACACCAAAAAATTAATTAAAACAACACTAAAAGACCCCTTAACTGGTAATGATACATATGTTGAGGGGGATGAATGGATTGATCAAATAGCTAATCTTATTAAAGATTTAAAAACAAATCCAGACAGTAGAAGATTGATGGTGAGCGCATGGAACGTGGGTCAATTAGATCAGATGGTTCTCCCACCTTGTCATTATGGATTTCAAGTTTATACAAGAGACCTAACACTTTATGAAAGAGTAAAGCTAGGTGATTTCAGATTTGGCTCAACGGTTACGGGGGATATGTGTGATAAACAAAACATACCAACAAAAGCCATCTCTTTAATGTGGAATCAACGAAGTGTAGATACATTCTTAGGTTTACCATTCAACATCTCATCTTATGCGCTGCTGCTAGAAATTATTGCAAAAGAAGTTAAGATGATACCAGATGAGCTAATAGGTAACTTAGGTGATGTTCATTTATATTCTAACCATATTGAACAAGCAAAGGAACAAATTAGCAGAGAGCCATTTCAATTACCTACAGTGCAAATCACAGAACGTAATTGGTATCAACATGAAGCAGTTAAAGCTCACTTGGGCGAAAAAACATTCGAACAAAAAATATTAAGTTATAGACCTGATTGTTTTGAATTATTAAACTATCAGTCACATCCAAAAATTAAAGCACCACTAAGTAATTAAGTTAGGAGAAAAACTAATGAGAAAAAAAACACAGAAAATTTATAAAGAATGGAAAGATGCAACATGGTTAGAGATTTGGGAGGGTATAAGAGATAATTTTACATTTGGATTTATTGGAGCAACATTAGTTGTTTTTATTGCAACTAGAACTGACATTGCAGTTTTATTTGGATATCTTACTTATTACTTTTTCATGGGTAAGATTGTCAACAGACCGAAATATGTAACAGATTTAGGTAAACTTATTGTCTTCCCCATACCATCAGCGTTGGGGGCGTTTACTGGTTACAAACTTTCTTATTATTTATTAAGTTTATTATGAAAAATCAAAAATTAAAATCAATAACAGTTGTACTAGGTATACTGTTATCTTTTACATCAGTTGCACAAGTGCCACTGGAAAAATTTGATGATGGTGTCTTTACTGAGGATACTGTTTTAAATAGTTTTATTTTAAAATGGTTGGGTAAACCGTATAAATTAGGAGGTAGGACCGAAAAGGGGATCGATTGCTCTCAGTTTACTAAACGACTATACAAAGATGTATATGGTCTGGATCTACAGAATGTGGCATATAAACAATGGAACCAAACTGTAAGAGTTAAACGTGATAGTTTACAAGTTGGGGATTTGCTATTCTTTCGTAGCAGACAATCCCCGTCTGGTTGGCATTGTGGTGCTTATATAGGAAACACTTATTTCGTTCACGCTGCAAATAAATTTGAGGGTGTTAAGGTGAGTTCACTAAAAGAACCCAGATACCTAAAATCATATCGAGGAGGAGGTAGGCTTAAAAATTAAGCCCTACCTTGTCCCCTGTATCTCTTTGGTTTTTGGTCTTTAGGGCCGTAAGATTTTCTAGCTTTACCTTTACCCTTTTTTCCAAAAGAAACTTTTTTTGATGCGGTTGATGAACCTTTTGCTTTAGCCATAATATTTTCTTTATTTTTATAATTATTCCGAAATTTTTTATATATTTGTTTTGGAACAAAAAAGTAATAACTAATGAAAAAAACGATACTTACCCAAAGATTTCAGTTTTATGCTATTGAACCATATAAAGATTATTCGACTATCGAATCAAAGGTAGAGAATCAAGTTCACGAGGACCTAAATTTAGAACTAGATAATGTTGATTTTTTTTCACCGGACGTTGTTAGAGTAGCGAATGGTGAAGAGCTCGAAAGGTTCCTTAGAAGTAAGTTTAAAATAAAACTTCACAACAAAAAGGAATACAAAAAAAAGAATACAAAATATTTCTACAGCAACGAATCGGATGGAGAAATGATTAAGCTAGACAATTGGTCTAACCGTATTCAAACCTTTTATACAACAAAAGAGCGTCATCTATTAAAGCATTATGGTAGAGCATTTAGTTCTGTTTCCACAGAAATTCATGAAAGAAACATATCAATAGATGGTGACACCATTTCTGTTAGGTTTTATGTATATAGGAAAGCTAGAACAGTAAACAGTAAATACTTTAAGAAAAATCGTTCAGCATTTGGATTCAAAATTAACTTCAGAACCGGTAACGTGATGAGTTATGAGGGGGTTAAGACACCAAAAATTAGACAAAATAACTTCAAGCACCTGATGCAAGTTTTAATGAATTTCTTTAGCAGAACATCTGGTAATATTATTCATATGTGGGGTGGTAATTCTAAAGATGAACATCCTTTAAACCTTGAGGCTAAAAAGATTTTTGATGATAGCGAATTCATGAAATGTTTATCACATTCTATTTTATCAAAGCTCCCATATGTAGAAACCATTAATTCAAATGATCATACGAATATCGGAGCCAAAGTTTTATCTATGATTATGCGAGTGTTCGTTGAGATAAATAAAATTAAAGTCCCTAATCATTATGAGGGATTAATAATGGACGCTTACCCCACAAAGAAGTTCTTAAAGAAAAATGAAAATAAATTAATTGCTAGTATCTTAGATAGGTTGGGTATAAAATCGAAAGGGACAATAAAACTACTACATAAACATCCTGATATCGATATAAAAAAACTAATACTTTTGGCGAGATATTTTGGTTATAAAAACTTACACAAGTATATTCATAATGTTAATGAAAAGTTTTTTATTAATCCTAAAAAGAAAAATAATGAACTTATGGGTGGATCTATATATGAGGCGTTAACAAGCAAGTATGAGTATGATATAAAAGATTCTGAAAGAAAATGTTTATTAAAATTAATAAATGAATTCTTCAGTCAGGATAGGTTAAAGTATGAAGAAAATAATGTTATAACGTTATATGAAAATACACAACTTATGCAATTTCATACTTTCAATGATCATCTTGATATGTTAGTGAAAATAAGGGCGCAGTTACCTCACATAGAAATGACAGCATCCAATCTTAAAGATTTTCATAATGAACATCTAGAGTTTTCAAGTATTGATCGAGCAATAAGAAAGGGATATAGTATTAAATATGTTTTTGAAGATAGATTGATAAAACATATTGAAGAACCTATATTGATAAAAGACGAACACGGTAATTTAACCCAAACCTTTTATCCAGTATTGTTAAAAATTGATGGCGAATATTCTGAAGAGGGTTCTCATATGCATCATTGTGTTGCAAGCTATGCAGATAAAGAACGCTCAATTATTGTTTCAGTTAGAGAAGGTAGTCCAACCGGAAGCGAAAGGGTTACTTGTGAATTTGACGTCAGAGATAAATCATGTGTGCAAGCAAAATACTTCTGCAATGCTGTTCCTCCAGAAAGATTTGAATTTGCACTAGAAAAAACAAAACATAGAGTAAACATTTTTAGAGGCTCAATTAAATCCACATCAAAAGAAAAGGTACCATTAGTAATAAATGGTGTTCAATTAGAAGTAAAAGAACCAGATGTTTTCGGTAACCTTTTAGAATTATTTTAGGGTTTATTAATTCATGATTTCCATCTATATTTTAGGTAAACTAAGATGTAGATGGAAGTTTTATTTTATCACGAACAGGAAAAGTACGAGAGGAATAAGCCACTTAGAAATTTATGTAAATTGAAATTGGCTTCTGATAATGATTTCCTTTTATTCACTTCAGAATTCTATATAGAATATGCTAGATTAGGTAGAAAAAATTATCTAACATATGAACACGGATTAACTATTAATAAATCAAATGGTGACATCAATGTTATATATAGATTAATAAATAAAAAAGAAAACAATTATGTTCTTCACAGAAATATTATTCGAGCCAAAAGAAATAATTTCGATATGTTAATTGAATTAACAAGTAGAGGTTTTTTCACTGGAGAGAAAAGACATAATTTCTGGGGGGTTAAATACAAAAGAGCGTGCCTAGATATATACAAATTAATTACTGTAGACCTGGGCTTGAGTGACATCCAACAAGATAAGGAGCATAAAATAAATCCATTATATGATATATTATTGGATTATCATTTGAAGATGAAAGGAATAAAGGGTCACGATTGTGTTTACTGGGACATATGTGAAGCTTATCCTAAAAAGAAATACCTTAAAGCAAATGATAATAAGTTTGTTCCGGCGGTGTTAGAGCAATTTAACATTAAAAGCAAATATCTGGTTGGGGCCCTTTCAAGTAGAAAGCCATCAATACCTAAGATAAACTTTAAATCAGTTAGATTTTTATGCACCCTGTTTGGTGAAAACTATGTCGATTATATCAGAGAGTTTGAGTGGGAAACCATCTGTCTTGAATATATGAAAACAAATAAATTATTTGTTTGTGAAGATGAATCTGAGAAAAAAGCTATTGCAAAATCTCTAAAAAAATATAATGAAGTTGATGTGATCACTAGTGACGGCATACTTAACACATTACAAGAATTGTTTGTTTTGAAAGACTTTTTAAAAAGTAATGGGCTAAATGTAAAAATAAAAGCAAGTAATTGCCATCATTTAATTTCATTAAAAGATAGTTGGGAGCTACACAAAAAGCATTTTAAACTCGGTTACAAGTTAAAATATACATTACCAGAAGATATGGTAAAAGATTTGGAAGAACCGATCGAATTTAACGGTAAGATTTTTAAGCCAGCACTAATTTTAACAGAAGATCAATTTAAGATTGAGGGCATGATAATGAAGAATTGTATGGCCAAACAATTTAATGTTGGGTCATTATACATACACGCATCAATATCATTAGGTAACAAAAGAATAAACATTCAATACAGGAAGGGACACCTAAACCAACACAGAGGTAAAGCAAATTCTACCCCACCAAAAGATTTTGATGATGCGGTTGATATCTTCAGTGTTAAAATGGAGAAATACAAAGAAGTTAACCCTATTAAAGAAAAATATGATATTATAACTAATTCAAAATCAATTAGTTAAAAAAATATCAAAAAATATTTTTTCATTCTAAGTATTTTTACATAAATTAGCGTTCGGATTTAAACAACTTTAATATGAAAAAATATAGCAGAGAGTACTACCAAGAAAAGTACAAAGATTACCAAAGAGAAAACACTTTATCCGGCTGGATCAAACACCTTAAATTGGTTTTAATTTCAATGTTGGTTAGGTGATTTGGTATTTTCAAAAAATAATCTTATATTAGAATTATGCAAGAAAAAGAATCAAATTCAAGTACACATTTCTGGATCAGTTTAGTTAAATCTGGTTTTAGAATTGCGGCAGGTATAACCCTATGGAATGGTGATTATATGTCTGCCGGAGCATTATTAATCATCGCCGAAGCCTTAGGCATCGCCGAAGAAATTTTTTAATCATGAATCATTATTTAATCCCAGCATTTGTAAAAAAACTAAAAATGAAAACATTTAAAGATCTTCAGTTCGAAACAATGACATCTCCACTTATGTCAGGTAAAAAAGCGAGAATTAATTTTGAAAATGGATTTGGTGCTTCAGTTGTTTCTCATGATATGTCATATGGTGGTAAAGACGGATTGTATGAACTTGCGGTTTTATTTGATGATGAAATTCATTATGATAACCCGGTGGCGCACGGAGATGTTATAGGTTATCTTTCCGAGGAAGACGTAACAGAATTATTAATGGAAATACAAAGACTATGAAAATTTTAACACAAATCAGGTTTTATTTAGTATTGGTAGTGCTAGCATTTATAACATTGTTAGTCCAGTACTTAAATCAAAAAGAAGAGCTTAAACAATGTCAAACCGATAATGGATTTATTCCTGGTGGAGATATTGAAAAAGCTGAGTTGCAAAACAGAATTGATAGTCTACATGACGAATTGTTTATTGAAAAAACAAACTCAGGTAGATACGAATTAACATTAGAACATCTTAAAGAAGTTAACCCTAAATTGGGTAAAGAGATGGAAGAATGGATGTACCACGAAACAGAATAATATGTCAGATGAAGAATTTAAAAAACATATTACCGGAGAATTAAATCTAGGTAATTCGGGATATGTTAACATTAAAGCAAGCACAGTAATTACATTGAATGAGCAGCTTATTGTTCATTCCGAAGACGGGCCACAATTTTTGAATGTTAAAATAACAGCAGATTTTGATGAGATCCCTAAAAAATATCATGAGATATTTTTAAATGTTTTGACATCAAAATATCTAAACACAGTTTCATTTGGAAATAACCCATTCTCTGAATGCAAACCGATTGTGAAAAGAAAATGGTGGCAGTTTTGGAAAACAAAATATTTTATGCAAATGCAATAAAAACCACTAATATGAAATATATACTTCTTATAGCGTCTATTACAACATTATGGATGGCCTATGAAATTTGGAGAGCCCCTATGATGGATGAAAGTGGCAAAGTATTAAAGCCAGGGAAAAAACTTAGTGATTTGTGGAAAAAAAAGAAATAATATTAAACGGAAAAGTAATAGCATATTCTTTAGATTATAAACCAATTTTTTCTAAAGATGAAATATTAGAATCCGTCAATAGTATGATTTCTAAAATGACACATGTTAAGTCAGATGGTTATATGTTCAGCGCACCTAAAAAAGAGTTTGAGGACATTTATAAATTTTGTTCTGAAGTGTGCAAATCAATTTGTGATGAAAATTCTATTGAAGCAAAAAGATTTACTTTACATAAATGGATAAGTGTTTTGAGAAGTAACCCAGTTCAACCAATGGAACTTGATCCTGAGAACAACGAGCCCACTTACCATAACCACAAAGATATTGCATTAAGATCCGGTAACACAGTACCGACCTATAGTTTTGTTTTCTACCTTCAAATGCCAAATAATTTATCTGGTATTGATGGTCATATATTACTTAAAGATTATGAGGGTAACGTTTTAAAATATCTACCGGTGGAGAACGAGGTTTTAATTTTCAAATCAGATATTCCGCACGCCCCAATACATGCCAAAAACTCAACACATAATAGAATAGTTTTGGCTGGTGATTTTAGAATAGATAATAGTAAAAATATAAAAACATTAATATAATGGCAGAAGCAATACTTAAATTTGATATGGATGATCCTGATGATAGAAAAGCCCATTTTAGGGCGATCAAATCATTAGATATGGCATCTGCTCTTTGGGATATCACACATAACACTAAAAAAACCTTAGAGTGGTCTATGGACAGTAAAGAAATAGATAAGTACGATGCTCTTGAGATGGTCTTTGAAAAAATATATGAAATTCTTGACGATCACAGCATAAACACGGATGAATTGTTAGATTAAAATATTTATGATAAAATCATAAATTTATGGCATATAGTGAAAAGGTAATAGATCATTATCAAAACCCTAAAAACGTGGGTACCCTAGATAAATCCAAAGCCAATGTAGGTACAGGGCTTGTGGGTGCTCCCGAATGTGGCGATGTGATGAGATTACAGATTGAAATTGAAAACGGAGTGATAAAGGATGCTAAATTTAAAACATTTGGATGTGGTTCAGCAATTGCATCATCATCTTTAGCAACGGAATGGTTAAAGGGTAAAACACTAAATCAAGCTGTTGAGATAGATAACATGGATATTGTAGAAGAGCTTAGTTTACCTCCAGTTAAAATACATTGTAGTGTTTTGGCTGAGGATGCCGTTAAAGCAGCTATAAACGATTACCGTAAAAAAAATGGTATGGAAGAATTAAAATTTAAAGACTAATATGGTTGAATTTTTCAAAAAAAATCAGAAAAACATAACAATGGGAGGGGCCGTGGCCCTTTTACTTGTTTGTTATTTTCAACAAAAGGAATTAGCCAAATTAAGAAAAGAAGTTCACACCATCCAAGAAATAAAAGCAGATAAAAAAACAATTGATTCTCTGTTAAAGATTAAAGATTTAAAATAATGGTTACAGTATCTGATAAGGCATTAAATCATTTATTAGAGATAATGGTAAACGAGGGGATAACACCAGAAACACATAACCTTCGTGTTGGTGTTAAAGGTGGTGGGTGTAGCGGCTTATCTTATGTTATGGATTTTGACGATGCAATTGAACCGACTGATGATATTATCGATCTTGGTACATTAAAAGTCGTTATAGATAAAAAGTCAGTTTTATACCTTTTCGGAACTCAATTAGATTACTCAGACGGGTTAAACGGGAAAGGGTTTCATTGGGTTAACCCTAACGCATCACGAACTTGTGGGTGTGGTGAAAGTTTTGCTTTATAATTTTTTTATTTCGCTTTTTTTTCTTATATTAAACTATGATTTATTTTATAGTTTATGTAACATTTATTACAGCTCTTTACGCGTTTATTGGATTTGGAAAAATCTGGAAACGTTTAATAATGTTCAAAGATAAAAAGTATTGGACCGATTATAACATAATCGAGTTTGCTGCATGGATGGCTAAAGCTATCATCATTGTTCCTGGTTTAATATTTGGTATTGAATTATGGTACTTTCACTTTTTAACACTCGCCACATCTTCGTTATTGATCTGGGCCAGCATGAAAAAATCATTACCAACTTTAATTGTTTTCAATACTATTTGGATAATCATATCCTTAACTATAATTGTTAGAAATATTTTTTAATTTAAAATATATTATATGAAAATAAAAAACGACTTTGTAGTCGGTGAGGTCAAACAAATAAGACCACAGATATTTGCTGTATCAATAAAAGATAATTACCAAAGAACAATGTTGTTCTGCAGGTATCAAGAATTTTATGAATCTCCTTATGAAGAAATAAGGGGTAAATTTTTTAGTTGGGAAAAATATATGGTGGTGTATAGGAATAGATGGAAGAAAAACTTGTTCACATACCCAGAAGATTGGAGCGGTTTTAACATCCCATCAAATGTGGTAGAAAAAGGATTGAATACATTCAATAAGGATAAGGGCCCATATGATGAAATAATGAGTAACATTTGGTACCATTGCGAAAACTACCCACTTAGATTTAATAAGCCTAGAACTAAATGGTATTTGATTGGGGCGGATAGTTTTAAATCTAGTACTATGGATCATGAAATCGCACATGGTATATATTATACAAATAAAGAATATAAAAAGAATTGTGACAATCTAATTGCTAAAATTAAACCATCGCATTATGAAAAACTCACGAAGAAGATCATTAAGATGGGGTATAATGATGATAAAAAGATCATAGACGATGAGATCCAAGCGTTTATGTCAACCGGTTTATATAATGGTTTGGAAACAAAGGAACTTAGTAAATATGAAAGGGGCTTTATCAACAATTTTAAAAAGTTTAACAAGTGATATCTTATTCTTAGAATATTACAATTTTCGTGATATATATGTAATGTAAAATTACATATTAATGCAAGAAGAGTTTGTCCCTTATCACCAACATCTTTTAATGAAGATTTGGATTCAAAACCCACCAAAAGAGGTGGAAGTTCTCAATAAATGGTTTGTTGATTTAGTACACAAAGTAAGAATGGAAGTAGTGGCTGGACCAACAAGCGTTTATGTTAATTATCCAGGAAACGAAGGTTTAACAGGAACTGTAACATTAGCAACATCACATGCATCCATCCATATTTGGGATCATTATGAACCAGCTATGGCTCAGTTTGACATCTATTCATGTAAATGCTTTACACTTGAAGATGTCTTGGAACAATTTGATCCATGGGGGATAGTTAAATATGAATGGGTTATGATTGATAGAAATGGGTCTCCTAAAATAACATCTGAGGGCTTTTGGAATCCGCAACTTGACTATATTGATGAAAATTCATAAAAAATTTTTGAATATTCATGAAATCCATGTAATTTTGTGGCTACTTAAGGATATCTTTTGGACATTGAAATGGACTTGGATGGCGACGACTATGGTTTTACCAACAGCATTATTGGCTATCTACATTTTTATAACAGATAAAGAATCTAAAGATTCAAATTTGGTTCTTCTATCTTGGCTTTCTATGAACATCTTTTGGATGTTACATGAGCTGCAAAATTTGCCATATTGGCCAGTTCAAGTCTTCATGTTTTTAGGAATTTTAAGTACATTTAATTTAATACTTAAGAGAAGAAAAAATGAAGGTAATATTTCTAGATCATGATGGTGTGATTTGTCTATCCAACAACTGGGGTGGACGTTTCAAGAAACAAAAAAAGTGGGGAGGGCGTAAGTTATCTATGAATAATGATGAGATTCCTTTGGAATATCGTTTTGATGACTTTGATGATAAAGCAGTTAAGGTTTTGAATTCAATATTGGAAGAGACGGGTGCTGAGATTGTTGTTAGTTCTGATTGGAAGAGATGGGCGAATGTTGAAGAGATGGGTGAATATTATGGACAACAAGGTATCATTAAGAAACCGATTGATTTCACCCCTAACCTAGGAAAGTGTAGATGGTATATTGAAGCATACAAGGCTGGGTTTCCCTGGTCTCGTCAATGGGATTTAGAACAAACCAGATCTATTGAGATTAAGCAATATCTGTTCGATCATCCAGAAATTACCCATTGGGTTTCAATTGATGATTTAAAAATGGGTAAAACTGGTCTTGATTATGGTATTGAGTATGAACATGAATGGGGGTTGGACAACTTTGTCGAGACACCATTAGGAACCGAAGGTATCAAACAAAGTGGGGTAAAAGAAAAGATTTTAAAATTTTTAATATAAAACAATATGAACTACGTAATTGCAATCGGGATTTCCCTATTTGTTTCCGCAATCGTTTCATACTTCTGGGTTAGAGGCATTGACTACATGAACACACATCATCCGGAGTATAAGGGTGAAGATTTCTTAAACTGGGGTGAAGAGACAGCGCCTTGGGAGGAAAATGAAAAGTGGGATGATAATAAAGCACATACCGAAGGAGGTGTATGAAAAAGAAAAAGCCAGATTTAGTTGTATGGGATGAGGAGAAGGGTTATTATTCAAAAGAATTAACCTATGGCTCAAACGTTGGCGCTCCGGCTATTAAGTTAGAGGATGTTGGCGGTTGGAAAAAAATGCAAGCAAATGTGGCAAACAAACAGTTTCAAACAAAATATGAAGAACTTAAAGAAGAGTTTCGCAAACTTGTTGATGAGGTTAATTGGAATGAGCTCGTTTATTCATCGAGTTATAATTTTGTTCCTGTAATGAACGAAACTTATCATCTGTATATGAGAAATGATGATACAACCTTTTTATCCCTAATTCCTCCAGAACAATGGAAACAAAAATATATCGGTTCATTTAAACTAGATTCAACCCAAAAATGGATAAAAGTTGGGTAGATGTGATATTTATAAACTATGAGATTTGTATTTAATGAAGACCAAATATTAAGGTTAAAGAAAAGACTTGAGAAAGAAAACCTAAACGAAGATCTTTTAGATGATTTGATATCCAAAGGAGGGTCTTATTTAGAAAAAGGTGTAAAAGCAGCCCAGGATTTTATTTCTGGTTTAGGTAGTGATGTTGATGTGGTTAAAAAATCACAGGACATAACAACTAAAGCTGATTATATTGGAGATAATGTAGAGGATTTTTATAAAATTCTAGGCGGCATTAAAGAACCAGTTAGTCAACAAGAGTATGGGTCAATGACACATCAACAATCTGTTGAGGCCGTACAAATCGCTCTTCAAATATTAGGTTATAAATTACCTAGATTTGGTACAGATGGATTATTTGGCCCCGAAACTGCTGAAGCTGTTAGAAAATACAAAGAAGATAAAAGTATAGTAGAAAAAATTGAAGAATCTTTTATAAAAATAGGTGATCAAAATTATTCACACGTTAAAGTCGATTACGATACTCGTCATGATGAAGTAAACGATGCGTTATTAGTAGACCTACAGTCTGCTGCCGAGGCGGCTGGTGTTGTTATAACAATTACAACAGCTAGTTCTGGTCACAGCAAATACACAAAAGGCGGCAAACTAAGTAGACACGGTTTCCGTACAGCTGTTGATATCGCTCTTTTAAATGGTGTGGGTTATGGTAATAAAAAATTTAAAGAATATGGAGATAGAGTTAAGGACGCTTTAGTTTCCATGGGGTATACTTGGAATACAGAAAGTGGTAATCCTAAAGCCGTTTTATGGCAGACAAATACTGGTGGTAATCATTATAACCATCTACATGTTTCTAACAAAGAGGGCGTAAGCGGTGCACCATCAATTACATCTGGCTCAGGTTCCAATGGAGGCGAAACCATCACCACAGAAATGGTAGATCGTTTAGTTGACGATCTAAAAGCAAAGGGAATCACCAGCGAAGACATTAAACAATATATTGATCCAGCCGTAATCACTGGCGGTTCTTTAGATTTCACTGATTTAGATTTAACAACGCCTGAAGGGGTTGAAGCATACAAAGATATTTGTGACAACTACATTAGACAAAGAAATCCAAATGCTCTTGTTACCGGCGCTATGATGGCAGAGGCGGCAAAAAGAGCTTATCAAAGATATAGAAAATACATTCCACCAGAGTTAGCATTATCTCAATTAACATTAGAAGGTGGTATCAGTACAGATACAACTAATAGACCAATAAGAACAAAGAATCCATTCAATGTTGGTAACACACCAACAAAAAGTAACCCACGACCTACTTTTGAAGATGGTGTAAACATTTACTATGATCTTATTGCTAGAAGATATATGGTTAATGGTAAAACAGCAAATGACTTGATCAATGATTTTAAAAACGATCAAGGAAATTCATATGCTGATGTTGGTTATGAAAGAAAATTAAGAACATTAGTTTCGGATATTAGACGCAAAAGCGAACCAGTATACGCTTCGATCAAATCTAAGGGGCAAGCAATTACCGAATCTTTATTACTTGAATCAGATAAAAGACCTCTAATTAAAAATGTGTTGGGGTTTAATGACGATTGGGCAGATCAATTCCATGGAATATATGATAAACTATCTGTTTGGATTGCCGATAGTTTTCTAAATGAACTTATTAAAAGTGGCGATTATAACATACCACAGGGGGAAAATCCAAAAAGATTTGTGGCACAAATCTTAAGTCAAAACACCCCAGATTCAACTAGTATATGGGCTAGTAATTACAGAAACAAATACAATTATATTGTTCACTGGTTTAGAGCGCCAAGAAGAGAACCGATTAATATACGTGAGTTAGATTTTAATGAGGCTTATGCACAAGCAGAAGAATGGCACGAAACCTTAGATGCTAAAAAACAATCTAACTACAAAGAAGAAGGTGATGTTTTTATCGATTACAGAAATGCGGATGGTGTTGGTTATTATTGGGTTCATTTAAACAAGAGTTACTGTTCAGACGAAGCTGATAGAATGGGACACTGTGCTAGATCAAACAGTGGAAAATTAATCTCTTTTAGAAAAATTAATGAATTTGGTGAAGGTGAATCTTTTTTAACTGTAGATTATAGACCAGGCGGAGTGATTGGTGATTTCCATAGACATGGTAATAACAAACCAACAGCTAGATTTCACAAACAAATTGTAGATTTTTTAATCAATCAAACATATCCAGTTACACAGTTAACCAGATCAGGAGTGCATAGATATGAAGCTAATTTTCAATTATCAGATTTATCTCCACAAAACTTAAAAAGAGTTTTAGCTGGAAACCATAATTTAAGATATGACATAAACAATCAGTCAGCTTGGCCAGAAATTATAAATGCGATTTTGGCAGGTGAATTAAGCCTGGCGAACTATGGTGCAGAAGTAATTATTCGTTTAATTAAAAAATCTGAAGAACTTGGAAAGTTCGATGAATTTAAAGAAAAGGTTACGGATGATATCATTCAAGATATCACCGGTGTTTTCGATAATATCCAAACGTCGGATAAAAAATATTTCTTATCAAAGTTCGCTAATGAAGTTGTTAGAATGCTAACTTCAGTTTTGGATAGTGGTGAAGAAATGACTACCGAAGATTTTATCACTTCCCTAAGATCTATATCTAAAAATTATTTTGACTTCTACGAAACATTCTGTCCATTTATCGACAGAGGATTTAAGAGATTCAATGAAGAAGAAAGAACATTCATTACCTCTCAGAGAGGTATTAAGAGAACATTATATGCATGTACAGATGCTCTACCATTTGTGACAAGATTTGCCGATAATGGACCGGTAGATAGAAACGGAAACATCGCGGTTAAAACAGAAGAGAATCTTTGGGGATTAATCAAACAAGATGGTGAAACTATTCTACACCCACAATTCTTGGGTATATCAAACAATCCAATGGATCGTTCAGGTAAAACTTATATCATTAAAAATGTAAGAAACGAGTTGTTTAAGTACAATGTTGAGAATGGTGAGTATGCTAAAATGTCTATGAAAAGTTAGTCAATACCGTAAAGTTCTTTATATTTAGGATCGATATTAAGCGTCTTAGCTTTTTCTATTGCTGTTTTTGCTTTTTCTTCATCATATGGAACAACTACTTGTCCGTCAGGTAATATTTGTGTTCCATTCACATATTTTTCGGTACCCATAGGCCCAGTAATATACCATTGATAATTTTTTTGGGAAATATAAACCCCCTTACATCTTAAGAATTGGTTTAATCTATCTTTGGTTGTACTAGTATCCCAACCTCCATTATTAATGGTTGTAATTCCCCCAGAATTAATAAGTAAAATATTAGTATCATGGTATTTTACCGCAACAGCATCTAAGCCATTTCTCCAGTCTTCTGTCTTCAATACCCAAGTATTGTTACCTAATTTTTTTTCTTCTCTACCATTTAGAAATCTCATTAGCCCATCGAAACTAAGGTCTGTACAAGATAAATTAGCCTCGGATAAAATTACTTTATTGACTCTTTTTTCTAGAGCTGCTAATTGTGATTCTGTTAAAATTAGTTTTATTCCCATAATAGTATAAATATCACAAAAAAATATATGATTTTGAACCCCAAATTTTTTTGTTTTTAAGAAATTATTCTTACATTTGTCTAAGAACAAGAACTTAACATGGGAACCAACTATTACAGAATTCCAACACAAGAGGAGATGGAAGCTCGTAAACAAACACTTATTGGGTTTGTAACTAACCTTGATTTATCTCCAGAAAACATCGAAAGCGGATTTAGAATCATTAGCCCAAGAAAGGAATGGGAATGGTTTTCCCCGTGGGATATGTTCCTAGAAGATACTAATGTTCATCTTGGTAAGAGGAGTAGCGGGTGGAAATTCTGCTGGAACTTTCACAAAGAAAAATACTATTCAGATAAAGAAAGTTTAATAGAATATATTCGTTCTGGTAGAGTTGTTGATGAATATGGTGAGGAACAAGATGTTGAAGAGTTTATAACTATGGCACTTGAATGGGGCCAACCGGATGGTTTAGTGGTTAACGAAGAGTATCGTAGAAAAGAAAGGGCAAAAGGTCATGGCGCTTTTTGGTTAGACCACGAAAGGTATGATGATTTAATAATCGATGGGCTTCGTGTAAGCACATCTACCGATTTTTCATAATTAATCACTAAAAACAAATAAAATGAAAAAGGGCATTTATGTATTTCTAGTAGTTGCATTTGTAACTAGCTGTAGCGTTGTTGGTCTAGCCTCAAAAAAGGATGATCAAAAAACAAAATTGAATTTCAAAGTAGAAAATCAAAACGTTTATTTGGATGGAAAAGTTATTGCTGTTTATCAGGCTAAAACTTATTCATTAGATGGCGGCGAATTGGTTGAAGAATATAATTTGAAATATATTGGGTCGTTAGCAAATAAACAATTAATTGGTGATCTAATTGATTTTGTATCAGATAGACACCAAGGTGCTGAAGTCGAAGTTGAAATCGGCCCAGAAAATGGTCAGTTTAAACTATGATAAAACTTGATGATAATATTAAAGTCTGGATAACATCCGACACTCACTACTCACATAAAAACATATGTCGGGGGGTGACTAAGTGGCGTTTACCTAATGGTGACGTTCCTGAAGCACAGACCAGACCGTTTGATACAATAGAAAAAATGAATGCTACTATTGTAAACAATATAAATGAATGTGTTGGGCAAGATGATGTGTTAATTCATTTGGGTGATTGGTCATTCGGTGGGTTTGAAAATATCGAAGAGTTTTATAATAGATTGATTTGTAAAAACATACACTTGATATTAGGTAATCATGATCACCATATCGATAGAAATCGTGGTGATATCAAAAAGCTATTTAGAAGTGTAAGTTGGTTTGATCAATTTGAGTATATGGGTGAAACAATTGAATGTTGCCATTATCCAATATCCAGTTGGAATGGTTTACGTAAAGGTAGAATTCATTTACATGGGCATTGTCATTTACCACACAATCAAAAAATTAGTAATGGTAGAAGAATGGATATAGGTATGGATGGCAATCCAGACTTTGAACCATACAATTTACATGAAGTAATTAAGTTACTAAAGAAAAAAGAAATTGGTAGCGAGATGGGCCCAATAGATCACCACACTGATGATTTAAAAAATATTGATACATAATTTTTTATTTTCAAAAAAAAAATCTATATTAGATTATGAAGAAATTCATTCAGTTCCTTAAACTAGTTGAACATTACAGATTAGTTTGTATGGAAAAATCAGGTTGGGGAAAATTTTAAATTAAACAATATGAATATTAAACAAGCACTCAAAAAGAAAAATAAACTTGTTGGATTAATCAACGAGGAATATTACAAAGCATCACAATACAATGTTGTTGATGAAGGTAATCCACGTCCATACTCTGCAACTGAAGCTATTGGTAAGTGGATGCAGTTAACAAATGATTTGATCGTTTTAAAGACAGCGATTCATAAGGCTAATATTCCAGTTTATGATAAGATTTTTGAATTGTCTGAACTTAAGAATCAAGTTAAACATCTTAAATCATTAAACTGTTCATCAGGTAAAGTAGCTGGAGGAAGATGGGGAGAAGGCGAACCAGTGGTGAAACATGCTGAGATTAATGTCGTTGAAAAAGACAAGATGGTTAAAAATCTAGAAGCAAGAATCGAACAACTACAGGACGAATTAGATCAGTGGAATCATGTTACAATAATTGACATGGGATCAGCTGAATAAAATATTGGTCGGGGGAAGAGGGATAATTAACTAAATCAAGACGAATGGTCACAAACCATTTGCTACAATCTATTATAAAGCCTGATGATTAGATGAAGTTAGTGAATTCAAAAATTAACTCTCAAGCAGTCAACATTTATTCGTCAATCTTTAAAACTCTCTTACGATTTTTTTAATTTGAACTTTGAACCCAACCATCCTTTAACAAACTTACTAAACCCACAAAAATGAAAGACCTCTTAAAAAAAGTTTTCTCACAGAAAACAGCATCACCCATATTCGTTGGATTCGGTGCATTTGCAATCATCACGTTTATTGTTTTCCCAGGATTAACTGCTGCGAATACAGTATTAAACATCTTATCCGGTATTGTAGGATTATTCACACTTATATTCATTTACTATTATATTAATATGGATATATTTGTTGACAAAATAATGAATATAGAACCAGGTGAAACTGAATTGGATTATGTTAATCCAGATGAATTGAAACCAAAAAAGAAATCAAATCCTAAACAATTTGATGGGGTAGACAACCCTGTTAAATTTGTTAAGACAAGAAAAAAATCAACAAAATAATATGGCAACATTTAGCAGATATGACAACCGTTGGGACTCTCACGGTAATCGAAGATCCGAAGAAGAATTGGATCGAATGGAACAAGAATTTAATCAACAACAAAAATTAAAATTTCAAAAAAGAATGAAAACAATTATTTCAGGTGTGGTAGGATTTTTTATCCTGGTGACATTATTTTTCTCTTGTGAGAGAATTGATGCAGGACACGTTGGTGTCAAAGTAAATCAATATGGTGACAATAAAGGTGTCGATGATGTTGTAGCAGTAACCGGCATGGTATTCTACAATCCATTCACAACACGTGTTTATGAATTCCCAACGTTTATTCAACACAAAGAATACAAAGGTGAAAACTCATTTATAGTAAACAGTAAAGATGGATCTGAATTTGCAGTATCACCAATCATGAACTATTCTGTTCAAAGAGAAAAGGTGCCAGCAATTTTTAGCAAATATCGCAGACCCTTGGAAGATATTGAAGAAGGTTTTTTAAAGACTGCAGTATATGACGCATTCCGTTTAGCAACAAACAAATATACAGCCGACGAATTGATTAGTAATCGTGCTGTTTTCGAAGTTGAGGTTCGTAGATTGTTGGATGGTCAACTATTAAAAGAAGGATTTATAATTAATCAATTTACTTCTAATCTAGTTTATCCTGAAACATTTAAGAAATCTATTGAAGCTAAGAACAACGCAGTTCAAGCCGCATTAAGGGCCGAAAACGAAGTTAAGACAGCAGAAGCTCAAGCTAAGATTAAAGTGGCTACAGCGGAAGGTAATGCTCAAGCAATGCTAACACAAGCAAGAGCAGAAGCTGAGGCAAATAAATTAAAACAAGCAACATTAACAAACCTATTGTTACAACAACAATGGATTGAAAAATGGGATGGAAAGCTTCCAGTGTATGGCCAAGCGCCTATGTTGTATAAGCCAGTGAATTAAAATGTTTGGTTAATAATCAATATTTTTATATTTTTACAAAAAAAATCTTGATATGCAAACATTCTTACCATACAAATCTTTTGAAAGATCTGTACAAGTGCTTGATAATAAGCGACTTGGAAAGCAAAGAGTCGAAGCTTTCCAAATATTAAATGTTCTTCAGAACAATCCAACTAAAAGTGGTAAACCATACAAAGGATGGTTAAATCATCCATGTGTAACTCTTTGGAAAGGTTTTGAGGAATCATTAATGGACTATTATAACCATTGTGTAGAGGAATGGATTGATAGGGGGTTTAAAAATACTATGCCACTATTCGATGTTCGTAATCCAGATAAACCTGAATGGGTTGGGTTTGAACCGTTTCATTCATCTCACCGAGCAAACCTGCTTAGAAAAGATCCTGAGCATTATGCTAGGTTTGGGTGGGCCGAAGACCCAGAAGACCCATATCTTTGGTTGGACAAAACTAATAAATGGTACAAACAAATCTCTGGCTCAAAGGAAGTTGAATACTTGTCATAATATTTAATTTTATATAAATTAAATTAAAATGACAAAAAGAGAAAAAAAGTACAAAAACAGAATCAAAATGGCTAAGAAGTCTAGAAAGCTAAATCAGCAAAAAGGACTTCATAGAAAAAAAGCTAATGGAAAAAAAATATCTTTATCTCGATGACGTGAGAACGCCTGTAGATGACAAGTGGATAGTTTGTAGAAACTATGATGAGTTTGTTACTAAGGTTAGATTTCATGGGTTAAGTTCTTTTGATGTTATCTCTCTGGATCATGATCTGGGAGAACAAGCTATGGTTGAATATTACACTAATGTAAGGAACAATTATAAATTGGATTATGAAAACATTATCGAAAAGACTGGCTATGATGCTGCAAAATTTCTTGTTGCAGAAAGCATGACAAGAAATATACCATTACCACAGATATATGTTCATTCCGCTAATCCTATTGGTAGTCACAATATGATGGGATATATCAACAATTACTTGATGAATTGTAGGTTACCACAAACATGTATTAGGGCTAATATTGAACACACAATAGAGGAAGAAATTCAATTATCCCCAGAAGCAAGGAAAGCAAGATGGGATAGATCAAAAGAACAGTAGTTTAATTTTGCTTTTTAAGTAAAATTCATTATATTAGTTTTAATGGCAGGGCAAGCAACAAAAAATCGTGATTTATTTACCAAATACAATATACCCTTTAGAGATTATTCTAAAGATCAGATTGCTGTTGATACTGCTAAAGTAACTTACATTGTCGATCTATTACCATTCAAGAACAATCCATTTGTTTTTAAAGTTCTTAATTCAAACACAAAGAAAACAACCGTAGAGTCTAAAGACACATTGTTGAGAAGACTTTGTAAGCACTTTAAATTGGATTTTATTCATTGGGATATGAAAAGAGAACACTCTGAAAGTCAATATACAAAAAAGGTTCCGGATAAGATTGAGATTGGTGGTGAATATACAACATCGTGGGCGAACCCTATGGCTAAATGGATACTAACAGAGATCACAGATGATGATCAAGCAATATTATCATCACCAAAAAACAAAAGAAAAACTTTATCTAAACTATCCGACCTAAGAATATGGGTCATTAAACATTAACAACTTTTATTATGATCAAAAAACTTTTCTTTGACTTAGAGACTACAGGGCTAGACTACAAAGTAAACGCTATTCACCAGTTATCTGGTTGTATTGAAATAGACGGAACCGTTGTGGAAGAATTCAATTTAAAAATGCAACCATATGAGGGTGCAGTAATTGAACCAGAGGCATTAAAGGTATCCAACATTACAATGGAACACCTAGCGACATATGAACCATCTGAAGCTGTGTTTGCTAGATTCATGGGAATAATCAGCAGACATGTTAATCGCTTTAAGAAAACAGATAAAATGTATTTGGTTGGTTACAATAACGCATCTTTTGATAATCCTTTTCTAAGAAGGTGGTATGAGATCCATCAGAAAGATGAATTCTTTGGTTCATTCTTCTGGAGCAACAGCCTCGATGTTATGGTATTGGCATCTGAATATCTTTTAGATAAAAGAGTTGTTATGGAAAACTTTAAGCTAATGACTGTTGCTAGAGCTGTAGGTATTGAAATTGATGAGTCGAAACTTCACGATGCTCAATATGACATTGAATTAACCCGTACAATTTATAGAATTGTTACAAATAGATTCAGCACCAAGCCAGAAATTTACGGTGTTCTGGATGAGATGCCATTCTAAAATATTTTTTAATTGTCACAAATTTTTACTATTTTTGTTACAAATTAAATAAGCATGATAAACCCATATGTTTTCCCAGGATTAAAGGTTTCACTTTTAGAGAAAGAGAAGTTCCCATTTCTAAACTTTGAGAACATCGAAGTAACCAGAGAAGAGATCTTTGATGTGGTTTGTAAAGAGTGTTCAGTAACAAAGGAACAAATTATATCCGAATCAAGAAAAAGAACAATTGTTGATGCTCGCAAAATGGTTTGCGCCGCAATTAAAATTAAGCACAGGACAACACTGACTGAAATAGGTGAACTACTTGGTGACAGGGACCATACTTCAATCAGACATCTTTTGCTTAAATTCAAGGATCATTGTTCAAATGACGATGACTTTAGAAGAAAGGCTAAGTCGGTCTTAAACAAGCTAGGAAGTGACTTCCAAGCAAATTATATCAATATTGTGGATAATAGATAAGATAACCGGGATATTTCCCGGTTTTTTTATATTTATAGGAATGAAAAAAGTTATCAGAATCAAAGAATCGGAATGGCCGTCTTTTAAAAAAGAAATAAGAGAGGATCTATTCCTTAAAAAGAATAAGGAAGATAGCTCACTACATGTTTTTTCTGACAAAGAACAAAAATGGGCTAGATACCAAGAAACATCCGCATTAGCTAAAGAGTTTAGAAAATTAGGATTTGAATATAAGGGTGAACTTGGTCATTGGGTTGGTGATTATTCTAAATTTAGTGAAATAAATAGTTTTATTAAAAGTCATAATAAAGTAAGAAAGATCATTGAGGATCTGGAAGCATTAGAAGACTTTATTGCGGAAACAAATGCGGGAGATCAAACCGGTAAAAGCGTAATTATGGGTAAGTTAGACTCATACATTAACGACCTAGCAAATGCAACAGATCAGGCTGCTATGGATGCCGCAATCAGAAACTATTTAACTTTTTATAGTAGGTTTCACAATTACAGTTTAACTAATTCATTTTTAATTTACCTACAGAAGAAAGATGCTAAGCGTGTTGCTGGTTACAATACTTGGAAAAAGAATAATCGTGGCGTTAAAAAAGGTGCTACGGTCATTTACATCTGGTTCCCGATGAACATTAAAGTAAACACTGAAGTTGATACTACCGGTGTAGACTTTAGTGGTGTTGATGATGCTGTTAAAAAAGGAACAACCGTAACTAAATTTTCATTAGGTGTTGTTTATGATATCTCAGACACTTACCCTTTAAATGATAAAGGTAATGTACCGGAAACGCCAAAATGGTTTGCAGAAAATGAAAAAAGTGAGGTTGCTGATGAACTAATAGTTAGATTAAATAAGTTTGCAGAAGCGCTTAAAATTAAGGTAACCAAAAATGATGCTAAGGGTGGTGAGAAAGGATTCAGTGCTGGGGAACACATCAACTTATCATCTGATATAGAAGGTGTTGCAGAAGCTAGCACATTTATTCACGAATTGGCACACGAACTATTACACTGGAAAACTAAGTCACCATTTTATATTGATGATCCAGCGGTTCAAACAGCAGAGATGAGAGAACTTCAAGCAGAGTCTGTGTCTTATGCGGTGATGAAGTATTTCGAGTTGCCTGTTACACAACACCCAACATATTTAGCTTTGTGGAAAGCAAACAAGGAAAAGATTATAACAAACCTAAATGTTATCGTCAAATGTTCTAAGTTTATTATTGATGGTGTTGAAGCAGCGGACGAAAAAGATTCAGAATAATTTCATTTTTTAGAAAAAAATCATTATATTAAAGTATGCTAAAGTTTTTGAAAAAAGTTGATTGGGAAAGAGTAATCGAAATTGTCGGTTTCGTCTTTATTACCGCAATAGGTTTAATGCTTTTCACTTTTGCTTTCGTATTTGGAAAAGCAATTATTGAAGCCGTTTTTTAAATAGGCTCGCGAGCATCAACATAAACCCCTGTGGGATAAATCCTCGTAATTTATTACGGGGATTTTTTTTTATCATTTTTTTTCCTTATATTTTTTCAAATAATAAAGTTTTTTAAATATGAATTTTAATGAGGCTAATCTACTTAACTGAGGCTGATGTACAATTTATCTATGCAGATCTAAAAACACAAGGACACTTTGAATGGTATTTTACTTTAAAATGTATTGAAGAAATCCAGTGTGATTACACTTTCTTTTCTAAGATAACCTGGAAAGAATTATTAAACAATGAAACAATTGTTGATGCCAGCGGAATAAAACCGAAGGTATATGATATTCCCGAATCAATACAAACTCTCGGTGTTGATATTATGGATGTACTTGACGTTGTTGATATGAGCGAAAAGATTGTTGCAACAACAGCAAAAGAGTTGGCATCACACTTAAAGACATATGAATCAATAAGATCATATAGTCAGTATTCTAAATTTAGAATTGATTACTTTAGAGATTACAGTGTTGATATCAATGGTGTTAAAACCTTTGCTATGAAATCTGTAAATGATAGTGACAAAGTTGAGACAGACAATATTAGTAAATACTTTTTATATATTGCTGTGCATGCAGATAAAAACGAAGAAGAGCGCCCTATTCAATACAGAACAACATTCTATGATAAGAAGATTGGGATAGCAAAAGTTGTTGGTAGAAGAATGGATGAACTATCCAAAGATAAAAGACATGGTGGAACATTGTCACCACTATATGTTAAAGCGTTGAGGGCATGGTATATGCCAACAATATTATGTAGAAAACTTGAAAAAGAACTACATGATTATTATGAAGAAAGGAATACCGGTGGAGAATGGTTTAGTGATTACAATGAAGATATAATTCCTTATGTTGAGAAGAGAATTAAAAAATTAATCAAAGAAGGTAATCCAATATTGAAGATTAATATTACCAAAGATAATGAGGATGTTACTTTCATTGAAAAAGTTGGAAAAGATTTCTGGGATCAAGTTCCTGATGATTTTGAACCAAGAGTTAAATTTGAAATTTAATGGAGAAAAGATATAATCCTTACATTAAACAAGCAATTGAAGCTAGTGAGGAATCAAAGAAAACTATTACTATATCAAAAGATTTAATAGATTCTGTAACAGATGATAAAGTATTAGGTATGTTAATTAGAAGGATGTTTGTTGATAAGATCAAACAGTGTGATGAACATATTGAGCATATGAAGTCCCTCAAAGAGAATTTTCTCTCAACTGACTTACCCGATGAGCTTCGGTAGACCAGATTTACCCTCAACAGGTATTGCCCCATATCTACCTTATAAACATCGACCTTTTTTGTAGCTGGTACGCCTCAATCCTATTTGGATTTACTCCACCAGTTAGATCCATACTCTCAATTGCTGAATTACCCTTTGGACGAAAGCCTCCCTTTTCTCTGTCAGGAAACCTACATGAAATAAATAGATAAATCGTCAAAGAAAGTAAACAAAGGCTTTGATTTTTTACAAAAATTCGTTATATTTATATATAAAATATACAATATTATGCTTGTAACTGTTTTAATTATTATCGCTGTTGTTGTAGCCGGAGTGCTAGTGGCAACCAAATTTGGTCTTTTTAAAGACGAAGATAAAAATGGTATTCCAGATGCTGTTGACGCTAAGGTAGCCCAAGTTAAGGTAAAGGTAGAAGAGGTAAAGGCTAAGGTGGAAGACGTTAAAGAAGACGTTGCTGAAGTGGTTAAAGTTGTTAAAAAGGTAACCAAAAAGCCAGCAGCAAAGAAGCCGGCGGCGAAAAAACCTAAGAAAACGAAGGAATAGCCCCTAAAATATTTATTGAATTATATCTAAACCCTGGAATTATCCAGGGTTTTTTTTATTTTATTCACTCCAGATTTTTTTTTCTGGATTTTTTTCTTTATATTTTATTATAATCTTAAATAAAATGAAAAATCTAAAGAAAACCAAGAACAAAAAGAAACAAGTTTTCGGATATTATCATGGCGAAAACAGTGTTAAAAAACTGGGTGATGTAAACAAAAGAACCCCAGAGTATAATGCATGGAGAAACATGTATAAAAGATGTAACTACAGAAGGTTCGACATTTTCCACAATGAAACATATATCGATAGAAATATCACAATCTGTGCTCGTTGGAGAAAACCGAGAGGACAAGGTTATGCTAACTTTTTAAATGATCTTGGTAGAAAACCGGGGCCAGGATATAGTCTTGAGCGCTACAACAACAATAAAGGTTATTCGCCAACTAACTGCGGATGGGCTACACCAAAAGAACAAGCAAGGAATACAAGTAGAACTGTTAAGTTTGTTAAAGGCGGAAGATACGGAAAGCTTAAGTTGGTTAAAGAATTGGATTTAGATAAACCAGGAAGATGGGTACAAGCAACTTGTAAGTGTGGTACTATCAAAGCGTATCTTTTCAGAAATCTATATAATGGATTGAAGGTGTCTTGTGGATGTGACAAAAGAAAGGTAACTAAAAAATAATTTTTTAAATGAATACTAGAGTATTGAATATTGTTTCAAAGATTTTATTTGGTGTTTTTATTTTTGGTACTGTTGTTGGACTTATTGTTCTCATGATAAAACAAGACAACCGAAGAAATAAAATGTATAGGATCGACTTTGATGGCCATAGAATATGGACAGAAAAAGTAGTTAAAACCGAAGATGGTAGCATTGAATTTGTCGACACAGAAAGCAAACGAAAATTCGCCGTCTATGGTAACTATGCAATCATTGAGCCGAAATTAAAATAATATGCAAGAATACTCAATGGATGACCCCCCAATTGTCACCTGGCCTTATTTACAGCCAGGTGATAATTTTATATTCAAAGGGAATTATTGTACAGTGACCAGACTTCATAAAAAAACATTTGAATATGTGATTCAAGGCAATGAGAAAGTTAGGTGCTTTATGTACTATTCCTTTTACTTAACCACACCGTCTTATTTCGGTAGATTTCATAAAAAAATATGAATAATTAAAATTTTTTTTATAATTTTGATTTGTAAAATTGAAATATGAAAAAAATAGTTTTAATTCTTTTATTATTTGGTTGCACCAAACCAGATATAATAGCACCAAAACAACCTGATAATCAATTTGTTAGTCAGGAACTTGTTGGAACACCGATCGATAATATCTCAGACTCGGATGTTTTAGGTGGAATTCTTTTTGAAAACGTAAACAAATATAACAACAAACCATACGGTGGTTTAATTGTCAGCAAGTCTAACGGTTATCCAGTATATGATGGAGATAAGAGTGCTAGGTTTGAAATCAGAGATGGGGATTGTGGTTGGAATGATAACTTTAGTGATTGTGCAACTGATAGATCGAGGAGTGAATTCTTTGAATCAAACAGACAAGCTAGTTCAGGAAAAACAATAACATATACTGAAAATATTTTTATCCCTTCACAGAGTAAGTTTAAACCAAACGGAGGTAATTTATTGGTTTTAACACAAGTTAATTTTGCAGACTCAGCAAATGCTTTCGGTGCTTTAACTTACCTAGTCATGGAAAATAATAATAGATTGTTGATAAGAACACATAGAGAGTTTACCTGGGAGAAACTAAATGACTATACAATCACAAGTTCGCCATATGATAAATGGATCAACATCAAATATGTTATAAAGGCTTCCGATTCAAATGATGGTGAGATAAAAGTTTATGTTGATGATAAATTATTATTTACAGAAACAAGACCAACTTTAATTACTAAGTCAGGAGCAATACTGATGAAGTTTGGAATTTATAACTCTTTTAAATCCAGAGCAACAGAATCTTTTTCAACGCAAGTTGTATATTTTGATGGAATATCCAAAAAATTTGGATAATTAAAAACTTTTCCATATATTAGTTTATGGAAGGATTTTTTGTATACTGGTTATTATCTACAATAGTAGGTACAGTTTGGCTCTTAATGTGTTATTTAGATAAACAAGAGTACATCTCATTAGCTGATATTTTGGGGTGTTTTTTAATAAGTGGAATGCTCGCATGGGTATTCGTCATTATGTGGCTATTAGAAGCCGCAAAAATAAAATTAAATAGAAATGGGAGATCGAAAAAGCAAAGTAGTGGAACAGTTGTTGGAGGAAATGAAAAATGATCCTTGGCATGTTAAACTAAAAAGATGGATTAAATTAAAGATCTGGGTTTATACATGTTTAACCAGAAAGTTTTGGGATAAGAGTTATAAACACTACATCTTCAAATCAAAAAAACAAAAAGAGGAAGAAGCTAAACAGTTATACCGCGATATTGAAACCGCAATCATTAGATGGAATATCAACGGTAAAAGAACTGCTGGTAGTTTAACTAGACAAATATTAACAATTATAAACAAATAATGGTGAGAGTTTTATTTTTTGCAATGTTGATGGGAGTGTTATCATTGCAGTCATGTGTTAGATATCGAATCAAAGTAATTGAGCACGGTTCTATGAAATATTATGAACCACAAAAAAGAACTTTTTTTTCTTGGGAGGAGATGACCCCATTTTATGGTAATGATTTACCTTCAGCAAAGACTAAAATTAATGAAGATAGAAATCGTAAAAGAAAAAAATTCTCTTACATAAAATATTAAAATGGAGACATTTAAAACAATCTTATTATTTGCGTTTGGTTTATTATTTGGATTCGGCTTTTGGTATTTGATATTTTGGTTTATTACTGTTGAACCAAATTTATTTGTTTGGCATTGGGTGACCAAAATCGTATATCTATTTTTTTCATTCGCGTCAACATCTGGCGTGATAAATGGATTACTAAAAGATTAAACTATTTTATATGTTAAAATTAACTAAACTAATTAATGAAGGAAAGGAACACTATGACTATGGCTGCGTTATGTTATATACTAGCTTCCCTGATCAAGTTATCAAACTACAAGATGTTATCAATCCTGCTGATCTGCAAGATCCTGGTATTGAGTATGAGCCACATTGTACATTACTATATGGTTTACACGACGGGGTTACTCTTGATCAAGTTGCAAATATTGTTAATCAATTTAAATTTTCTAATCTAAGAGCACACAATCCATCTCTGTTTGAAAATCCGGAATTTGATGTATTGAAATATGATGTTGGTTATCAAACAACTGATGACTCTTGCTTACATCAGTGTAATCAGAAGTTAAAGATACTACCAAATACACAAACATATCTGGACTATCATCCACATATGACTATAGCTTATTTAAAGCCTGGCAAAGGTAAACAATACATGGAAATGTTTAAGAATAAGGGGGCAAATGAATTTGTAACAAGTCCAACTCACATTATGTTTTCACAACCAGACGGAACAAAAACAAAAATAGATTTAAATTACCCTATAGGGAAACAATAAACATAAAAAAAAATAAAATGAACAAAAATGAAACGATTACAAAAAGGAGAAAAAATTAATGGATTTACTTTAGTTGAAGAATTACCAAGAGGAAGATACGAAGACGGCACCAGTTGCAGAAAAGTTAGAGTTACTTGTCCACACTGTGATAACGACTTTGACACAAATTATGCTTATTTAACCAGGAAGAACCCTTTGACTTCTTGTGGGTGCAAGAGAAGCGAAATGCGAATTGATTATTTAAAGAAGGAAAATAAATTTCACGGACAAAGTATTGCTGGTAACAGAAGCCCCGAATACAAATCGTGGTTCAATATGAAAGCCAGATGTTATAACCCAAAGAATAACAGATATAATTCATATGGTGGAAGAGGAATTAAAGTATGTGATAGATGGATTAATTCATTTATTAATTTCTTTGAAGACTTAGGCCCAAGACCAACTATATTTCACTCACTTGATCGAATTGATGTGAATGGAATGTATGAGCCAGGTAATTGCAAGTGGTCAACATTTGAAGAACAGATGGCGAACAAAAGACCACAGAAAGGTATTGAAAGAATTGAAGTAAACATTGGTGACCGTTTCGGAAAACTTGTGGTAGAGTCTAGAGCTGAACCATATGTTCATGGTAAAACCATTCACTACAAATTAAATGTTAAATGTGATTGTGGTAATGAGTTTGCTGCAAAGAAAACATTATTAACAACTGGTAAGATGAGTACCTGTTATTATTGCAAGCCAACAAAGAGCAAAGCTGGAAGAGTCCCATACCCCAATAAGAATCAGCAAACGTTATTTGATTAAAGTAAAGAACCGGGAATAATAACCCGGTTTTTTTATATTTATATACATGAAGTTATTGGATATCATTAGCGAACAAAAAGCGCCTAAGCTACAGCGCCCTTCCCAGTTTGGTGAAAAACCAGCAAAGATTTCAACATCTAAAAAAATGTTAAGTTCACCAAGCAGAGATGGTGGAAATTATGCTGCTGTTTTGGTTGGTGGTTTAACACATGGTGAATCCTTGAGTGAACAGATATCTAGACTATCATCAGCAATCGGTAAACCCGTAAAAGGATTTTCACATAGCGATTCGGTAAGCACGATCGGCGCATTTATAAAAGACAACCCAAACATACCTATCTTTTTATTCAGTGCAGGTTGTCGCCAATCAGGAAAAATATCAAAACTTCCTGGGGTAAATTTAAATAAGTTTTATATTATTGAACCAACATATAGTGGAGGAGAAACCACAACCAGTGTAAGAGATGCGGTAAGTAATGGTGTTCCAGCTAGTCATGTGTTTGTTGGCTCTAGCTCATCTAGAGGTCAGGGAATTATAAATGGCGCATCAGATAGCAGAACAAATCCAAAAAATTGCCATTATTGTTCCATAAGTTCGGTTGGTGGTATAGTTGGGGCATAAAGATATTTATATACATGAAGATAATAATAACAGAAGACCAACTAAAGAGAGTTCTTTTAAAAGAAGAAAATAATACTCTTTACAAAGTTAAAGAATTGGATATTGAAAGTTCAGGTTTTGATCATTACGAAGGAAAAATTATCTTAGAACCTGGTGAAAATAAAAAAATTACCATATCGGTTAGAACTTTTATTGATAAACCTATATTATTTAATATCGTCAAGGTATCTCCATTGATTACGGATTTTAAAACGGTAAACACAGGAAAACAATCAGCAGTAATTCGTCCAAATGGCTTTTTAGATTTTGAATTTACTGCGCCTAAAACTAAGACAGGTACTTTCACAGCAGGTTTTACTTTTTCATATCAGATTGTGGGATCTTCTACACAAGTAACAAAATCGATTAATATCCCCTTTTATAGAGAGGGTTTGGAGGAAAAACTTAATGCTTGCAAAAAAAACATGAGTTGGAAAGATTATTATGATGCAAGGGAATGGTGGGAAAAATGGTTATTGCATCCATCAACCAAAGATAGATTTGCAAAGACTTTTGGGTATGATAGCAAAAAGGTTGAAGAAATTTTTGAAGACTACATTAAAAAAATGGGGCAGATTACAATACAATACGTTGATAGTAATAAACCAAATCCTGGATGGGCAAGGCCGGCATTCAGTCAAATATTTATAAATTGTCGATTAGGTCAACCCAGTGTTTTAACTTGGATTCATGAAATTGGTCATATTTTGGATGATGTACACAAGTTTACGCCTGATAGTGGTATTTATAATTTTAATTTTTTGATTTCGCATTATAAACAGGAAACGATAGAAAGGGTGTCTATCACTAGTGCTGAAGAAAGTGAATTGAAAAAAAAGATCATCTCTTATGGATTTTCAGAATCACAAGCAGGATACATACTTGGAAATTATAAAAGAATGTTGAATACCGATATAGTGCATTTACATGCTAAAACTGAACTAGTGTCACAATTATTTGAAGTTAGATTTGAATTAGGATTAAAACCAAATGAAAAAATCACGGTACAAAAGTTGATTGAAAAATATAGGCCATTGTCTAGTATTATAAACACCTTCTTATCCCAGTGGTTGTACACAGGAAAGTCATTATATGAATTCTTGAATTATAATAATTCCATTGCAATGAATAAGTCTACAGACACTAATAGGAATTTAGCCTAAAGATAATAAACCGGAATGATCTTCCGGTTTTTTTATTTCAATTATTTCGTTTATATTAGTTCATAAACAATAAACAAATGGTATTAAGTGCGAAAGAATTCAGTGAGAAGATGATGACGGAAAACCCGGGCGTCACAACAAATGAGATTATGATTGAGTTTGCAAAAGAACATGTTAAAGCGGCATTACAGTCCGCACACTACGCGGCGGTATATGAACTAGATGGAAGGGCGTGGGATAAGGTTTACAATAGACGATTCCTACTACAATGTTACAGCGAAGATAAGATTAAATAACCTCGATTGGTATTTATATACATGCAATTATATGGATTATTAAATGAGATGTTGAGTGGGGATGTGTATCATTATACAAACCCGAATGCCATATTGAATATTCTCAAAACAAATAGAATTAATCTATCTTCCAACCTGGGCGGCTCTGCTGATCTATATGGTGGCAAGCCATTCTTTCTATCCTTTTCAAGGACCGGTTCTTTTAAGTTAGGTTATGGTAAGAAAGGTGGTGATGCAAAAGCCAGGATTGTATTTGATGGAAACAAACTAAACACAAGGTATAAATCCATCCCAGTTGATTATTGGGGGGTTAAATCTAATTCAACTGATATAAACTATAGGGATGCATTTGAATTTGAGGATAGAATACTATCAGATAAGCCGGTAATTGATAATGCGCTAGCCTATATCAAACGGATTGATATGGTTATTAAAGACATGGTAAGTTTTCCAAACTATCTTATTGGGTTTAAAAAAATTCTTGAACTGGCTGATCAATTAAACATCCCAGCATTTGTTTATGCCAATGATAAAGATGCCACGTTTAATACCAATCCAATCAATGATCAGATTCTTAACTACGAATCAGATAAGGATATGGTAGATAGAGGCGGTCCCAGATTTGGGGACTCTGACTTTATTTCAAAGATAGTTGCTTTGGTTTTATATGATGAGAAGTATACAAAAGATTATGATTTATTCTGTAAAGATATGGGTGAATATGTAAAAGCAAACAATATACAATTTGATATTGATTGTTACAAGACATTTGAAACCATGAGGAATCTATATTATAATGCCCTGGACTTTAACGCAAGCATAAGTTCTTATCTACATAATATGTTTAAGGGCGGAAGAGATGAAGGAATGAGAGATCATGTGATGCTACTGGTTAGAGAAATGAAAAAGTATAAGGTTCAAACTATAAAAGATCTTGTGAATATTAAGACCACCGGATTAAAACCAAAGGGTCAAAAGTTTGATTATGCTAGCAAATATGCTTTATATGAATGGGGAAATGATGAGTGGAACCTAAATGATAATAGCATTAAGCTGGAAAGAAACAGGGTATATTTTAATACCTGGAAGTACGGCGGCTATCTAAGAGATGAGGATATGGATGTATATTTCCAGTTAAGAAATGAAGATAAGACTATTGGCGACTTCTTAAACTATCTCATGAACACCTACACCATGGAAAAGGTAAAAGAGATTGTTCATAAGTCTGGATATGATGACTATTACAAAGAACATAGATGGAAGCTAGATAAAATATAAACCGGAATAAACTTCCGGTTTTTTTATTCATAATTAATGGTATAGTAAGAATATGCCCAAAACATCTTTTCTAATTGCAGCGGCATCTGAATCACTTGGGGTAACAATAACATTATATATCCTTTCTTGTTTATCAGGCACTCTTAATAGTTCTCTAAGTGTTAGAACAGAGTCTAATTCTAACCCTGCTTCTTTTGATAGTTCTTTTTTAAACTCTTTTATATGTTCATCACTCTTGGGTACCCAGATAATGGATGTATCTTTACCTTTACCTATTTTCTTTTGGTCATAATATTTTTTAAAATCAATTATGATTTTAGCTTTTTTATTCTTATCTGGTTGGTTATATATAATTGTTGAATATCTTTCTTTTGTTTTATCTATTAACATATCCTCTTTACCTCCCTCCGAAAATGTTATTTCGAAATTTGGTGGCAATTTAGCTGATTTTAAAAGGGATACTTCTTTTGTGTAAGCATAGTGTTGAACATCGGGGGTCATTCTGGCGATGTCTATGGCAATATCTAGATACTTGCGTGACATAAAATCACCAGCATCATGCCATCTTAATATAGGTCTTTCTATTTTATATAATATTTCTTCCAATTCTCCGAGAACTTGATTTTTCCAACCCATATAATCGTTAAAAAGATATGTAAGGGATTGACAAGATTTTTTAGATGAGGCATCGTACATTGTATAATGTCCTTTCAATGTGTAGCAGCTGAATACGCAATCTTTTGCGTTGGGACAGGTGTTTACAATTCTTAACACGTTATCTGTTTCATCATGCATTAAGCCCATGAAAGTGGGCATTGTTATTGCAACGGTATTTAATTTTAATAATTTGTTATTAGTATCATTAATGATTCTTGTTGGTCTTATGGAGAATAATGCTTTTAATTTTTCTTTATCTATTTCCACACCATTTTCATCTACCACTTTGCTAACTATTGATGAATGAAGAATGGGGTCGCCTTTTCTATGTTTTTCCCCAGCAGCTCTTCTTTTTAATAATGAGTCTACTCTGGATTGCGCAGCAAATTTTAAATCGTCTAGGGTTGGGTTTTCCTCAGTAACTTCTTCTTGTGCACCACATGCTTGTTCTGGACTTAGAAAGTCGTCTTGTGAGAAACCTGGAGGTAGTTTTGAAAATAATCCACCAGTGTCTTCTTTAATTATATTTTTGGAATTATTATAATTTTCAATAATTCTATTAACTTGTGCTTTGTTCAATAATATCCTCATACTGATAAATATATGAAGAATATTGTTGGAAGTATATAAACATTAGCAATAAAGAATGATCCGGTTTTTTTGTGATTTCAATAAAATTGTCTATATTTGCTTTATGATAGACAACATAGAACTAATCAAGCCATTACTTAATTTCTCTGAGGAGGGTGACTTCTATCAGTTATATGTTCTATTAAGGAAGAAGGATCAGACCACTGATAAAGCCAATCATCAGTCGGTAAGAACCATTAAGTCATATTGCATAACATCCCTGGAATATCTGGATAAAAGGTATGAAGAAGTTAAGATGTTATGTGAGGTATTCAAAGCCCGCGCCTATATCCATGTTTGCAAACAGAACCACAGGGACGTGGGGATGAATATGATCACGGAGATTGTCACCAGGATTCAATCCGGTCAGATCAATCAGAAGAATGTATTTGATAGCGTGGTTGGTCAACTAAAAACCCAGGAGAAACGGTGGATTATTGATATTGATTCTCACTCTATATCTGAAAAGAACAGGGTGATTAATATTATTGAAAGGGTTAGACCCACGGATAAAGGTAGCAAGATCGAGGCGGTTATCCCAACCAAGAATGGTATTCATTTGATCACCAAGAGATTTGATGTAAAGGATTTCACCGATCAGATGACAGAACGACCAGGGAAAGATCTACCCGATATCCAAAAGAAGAATCCAACATTATTATATTACCCAAACAGTTTAGATTAAAACAATAATATGAAAAAAATAATAACATTCATTGCAACAATTTCATTGACATCGTGTCTGGAACCTAATGTTGGATATCATGGCCAACCAGCCACAGTGGATTCATCGAAAACAGTAAGAAACATTGAGGTTGAATTCAGTGTGATCCCTTTAACTGTTGTTGTTATTGATAGTTGTGAGTATCTTTATGGACCATGGGGTAATGGAACTGTTCTATGTCACAAAGGTAATTGTAAAAACCACATACACAAATAATATGGAACAACAAACATCGGTATGCACCCATGAAGCAAGGCGCAGGGAATACTACAGACCCGGATGTTATAAATGTTGGGAATGTGGGAGCGTTATTGTTGAAAGCTCCAATAGCACCGATATTCCAAAACACACGGATAAAACGGCGGATATGATGGAAGAACTAAAACAATCCGTCAATAAGCTAAGCTATGTTGTAAATCACGTGGGGATAAATGATTCCTTTGATAGAACATTAGCCAGGGATTGTATTGATGATGTTGTTATAACCTTCAACGCATATATTCAAACACTAATCAAATAACCTATGAAATCAACATTCAGAAAAACAATCAAGGATAAAAGACTGGAAGAATTATCTGATAAGGTAAGAAGAGGCACACCCGTTTCTTTTATCGAAGCAATGGAGGTAATTGAATACCAAGAACAGCTTAAGAAGAATAGGCTTCCATATGTAGATAGAGTTCTCAAATTCTTTAAACTAAAATAATATGGCACAAGAAACATCCGTAGAATGGTTTGTAGCAAGAATCAACAAGACAAGCTATGATAAGATCCCAGAGTTGATTGAGCAAGCCAAGCAAATGAACAAGGAAGAAATCCGAGACGCATACAATGATGGGCACACAGACGCCATGGAAGAAAAGCCAGGGTTAACCAGTGGAACCATATACTATAACGAAAAGTATGGTAAAGATAACTGACTTTATAGATGAACTAAGGAATTCGGATGGGTATATTCATCACATATATACCAAAGGAGGATGTTATAGATTCCATATACTATTAAGCAAGATGTATAGGAATACAATCCCATATATCTCAGGGAATAAAGATCATATCATTACAAGGTATAGGGGAAAGTTCTATGATATATTTGGAGAAGTAGAATGTCTGGATGGATATACAAAACTAACCAAAAAAGAAATCCCTATGGTAAGTAAATGGTCTTTTAGAAAGAACAATCTTATGGTTCTAGATGAATGTCCTAACTGTGAAGAGCCATTAGTATATAAGGAGAAACTAAGTTCCGTATATGATCTTCGGGACGCTTTAAGCCCTTGAGCTCTTTATGCGAAAGGGCGATATTACTCTCTAAATCTTCCAGGATGCGGAGAGCCCAGCACCCCTTTATGGGGCTGGGCGATTCATACTAAGTCTTAAATCTGCACAACAAAACTTCTGAATTTGGCACAGTTTTACTTCCGAGTTTGGCGGTTTGAATTTTATTAACTATCTTTATACTATGAATTATATGAGCAATCGTCCCTTAGCGGATATGGAAAGTGATGGGGTATATTTTAATGAGAATGATAGAATTGCTCCATTAAAAAAAGATTTAGAGTCTGAATTAGTTGAAGCTAATGAGGAAGATATTTGTCATTATTCTGGTCTAAGATCGTTATCTTTTTATGAAAAAAAGAAACTGTCAGAATGACCGCATTTATCTATATAAACATATACTTTACTGACATTTTTGGTACAAGTCCTATCGTAATTAAATTTATTCTGGATTAGACCCCTCTGAACGCTGTTTTTTTCGATACGTGTATTACAATCGCAAATTTTGGGTAAAAGTGGGAATTTGTGGGAACCACCCAGGAAGTGTCCCTTGTGTGAATCACGACCGTGTTTTTTTAAAATTCTAAAAAATTCCTTAATATCTCTATGTAATACGCCCCTCGCATAAAGTGCTCGGGGCTTTGTCTGCGACGCCGCGCGCGTATGACATGCTTATAGTGTGTTTAACTTTTGCGCGTAATACTTAAACAAAATATTCGGGATGTCTAAGAGGCGCCGACCCCTTTATGGGAGGCGCCGATCTATCCCCCAGGGGATCTTGCGTCATACGCAAAAAATAAAATAGTTTTATTTAAAATATTTAGCCGGTCCCTTAGGGCCCCCTCGTCATACGTATAGATCGCCCAGCCCCATAAAGGGGGTCTGGGCTTTTGGCATCCCGGAAAAAAGAAAGGCCCAGTAGAAACTGGACCGATCGGTTTAAACATAGGGAATAATATTGTGGGCCCCAGCCAGTCCGGCTGGAGGTGTGTCATACGCATCGGCTTATTTAGCGAGTCGCATATTGCGATCTGCGATCCAGGAGCCGGCGGGGAAAAAGAAATAGTTTTATTTCATTTGCTTGATCCCGCCCAGGCGGGCTGAGCCGGCCAGGTAATACGCGCCGGGATCTGTTACTTACTTCTAATGATCTTTACAAGATCGAAAAGATACTTCCCTATGGCGATCGATGTTGCGATCATCATTATGTAGATCAGGAAGTCTAGCCAGAGTGGTAAGGTGTGCATGTGTCAGAATTTAAAAGTTAAAAAAAATAAGGGAGACGTCATTGCTAGTCTCCCTTATAACAAACCTACTACTATTGAAGTCTCTTAAGCAGTCTTAAGAAGTGAATTGCGATATTGGACAGCGGCTCTCTTCGAAGTCAGATTCTTAGAGTAACGTTGACCATTAACAATTACACGTACGCGATAGCTAGTGCCATCAAAGTAGATGTTTGGTCCCACTGACTGGTATACAGTTAGCGGAGTGGATTTGGTTGTTCTGTTCTTTTTCATAACATTTATTGTTTATAATAAAATATAAGGAAAAAAACTGGAACAAAAAAATCCTGGGGAAATATATTTTTAAATAGATTTATTTAATCTTCTTTCTTTGAATTCTCGAAGTGCTCACAGTAGTCACAGGTCCCGTCGAATTCTAGTTCGGCCCCGCATTCGCTACAGCAATCCTCCCAGTCATCCTCGTCTTCTTCCTGGGAAATGAATACCAGTTGAAGCGCCACAATCTTACCATCAACTTCCGCCCCGTATACTGGATACATCCCGTCGCCATAGCCGCTAGAAGAAACCGCACCTGCTGCGTAGCTTCCCCAGCCGTCTGCTGCTAGAGTAAACTTACACATCTTGGTGTACCAGGCATCACCTTCCTCAGGATCTCCCATAAGACCGAAGTCAACTTTAGGTGTTGTAATACCTGCAGCATATGCATCGTCCCTGTATGACGCAGCATCAAATACTCCCGCTTGGCCACTGTCGACGCCGAAGTCCCCGAGCCAGTCGAAGCTTAAGCCCCGAGTCGTCTGGTAATCCTTGTGCACCAGGTAGAGCTCCGCGTTACGGTTGCTTCCACCCAGCTCATCATAGATCATCGATACGACCCACTCTCCAGGTAATACATTATCGAACTTTAACTGGCACCAGGTTGGTACACTATAGCAAGGGTCCGTTACATAAACTTCAGGGCCTAGGTTAATTGTCTGTGTCATACGAGTAAGGTTTTGGTTTAGGGTGGGAAGTTAAGAATAATTTCTTGAAATCAAAAATTTTTTTCAATATGGTAGTCCAGGTCCTCTGTCACCTCCTCCAGGTTGAAATCATCGATCAATTCTTCCAGGAGCTGGATCTGGTCGGTTGCTGAATTAACATTGATCATTCCCATGTTCAAGTTCCTATGGATGGATGCTTTCTTTTGATCGATCCACAACATTACGAGTGTCTTGTGCATTTTATATAGTTTTATTTTAAATGATATCTGGTCCCATATATTGCTCACTGATCACTCGTTTGTTTGGAACAGGTCCTTCCCAGGACAGGTCCTTTACATCCACCAGGGCCACCGGTATAACTTCGGTCATTGGAGGTTCAACCCATTGATGGACCTCGAATACTGGAGCGGTCCCGTTAACTATTGAATCGTACGCCTGCTGGGCCGCGTCCTTTGCGTCCACCGCATCCACATCGATTTCCCATATGACCCTGTAACTCTTTTCCATAATTGAAATAGTTTTATTTTAAATTGCTGGGACTAGTTCAAAGAACTTAATCTTGAGCGAGTCGATCTTGGTTACAGCTGAGTCGTTGTTCTCAGGGTTCTCCCTGTTGGTGCCGTAGATCATTCCATTACCAAGATACTGATTCCCGTTGATCTCGAATCCGAAGTCCGTCCCGTTAATAAGACCCTCCTCATCAACCCACAGGGTGTCACCGTTCTCCCAGTACTCAGCGATCTCCACCATCTCAACATTCATGATCCTGTAGAAGTCCTCGAGCTGTCCTTTAGTTGTAACAGGTGATACCTGTCGATTCTTTGCGTCTATGAATATTGCTACCATATTATTGTCCGTTTAAGATTTCATAACTTCCACAGTTGTTGCAGATGATGCTGAAGAATTTCAAATATTTTACACAGGTGTCATCCGCCCTGTTAATCGCCTCCCTCAGGTTATTATCAACTACGGCCTGAACGAAGCTTCCGCCCATCATTACTTTATCTCTGGTCATCAGGATGGAGGCCGCCACATCTATGGCGTGCTGATCTTCTACCTTATACATTGCTGCCCATCTTTGCGCAGCCGCTTTGTACTTTGCTACTTTTTCCATTTTTATATAGTTTTATTTTGTTTTTTAATTTCCTTCATTCGTTTCTTACCGGTTCTAGCTTCTTGCTTCAGCCGGTTGTAATCTTCCAGGACTCTTTCCGACCTGGATACTTCAGGGTTGGTTTCTTTGCTGGTTACATGATATCCGCCGCAGCTTATGCAGAAGTATGTGCGCACCGGGCTAAATCCTGATCCGGCTTTGATCTCCTCAGCATTAAACCTGATGAAGTTCTCCGCCTTCTTCTCGGTTTCAAACAGGATCTTGTGCTTACCTGAATCCCTACAATACAGTCTGCTTCTGGTCGGTTTCATATAGATTTATTTTAAAAGCCTGAACCGAAGTAACTTGAGTAATCATAATCATATTCCCTGGCTTTCTTGTTCACCAGGTAGAAGATCTTCTCCCTAGGTTCAGTGTCCCATACTTCAGGGAACTTACCTGCTGTCTTATTTATTCTTCCGCGCAGGTACTCGTACATCTCCTCAGCAGAGATTCTCCTGCTGCTGGCCAACTTCTTCCACGCTGCGCGCACGATTGACCTGCAGGCGTTCTCACCTGCTTTGGAAAACATTTCGAAGTAATAGATGTCTAGGTATTCTTGGGTTAACTTAGTTGCTTCCATTTCAAATAGTTTTATTTTTTACCAAATAGTTTACGGCCGGTGCTCCATATGTGATCGAAGTGCTCGTTATCCACGATCGCTTCTCCCGCTAGCCAGTTGGGCAGCGTGCGGGGATTATACTTCAGCTGCACACCATCTTCAGGTTGCTGCACATTTTGAGTCAAGAAGACACTGTCACAAAGAATCCAGGCGCATACGGATTTGTTGGCACCCTGGTTGATCTTCTCCGCCGTCTTCTTATGGTTCTTAAGTTGACATCCGAACAGTGCTAGACTATAATCCTCCGGGCTGTAATACTCGGAGTGAGTCGGGAACTCTAGCTTCCACTTCATATAATTTTTTCCTTTCCCCAGGTTGAAGCGTACTTTAATTTTCTTTGCCATGGTTAGTTTTATTTAAAAGGTTTGTTAATCGTTCCAGTTCTTGCTTCCAGTCTTTATAAGCCCGGCTGCGTTTATTGAGCAGCGGAAGCTTCAACGACCTCAGCTGCTCAATTCTTTGTTCTATGTATGACGCATCCATATGATTTATAATGTAGGTAATACGCCGCTCGCTCCATAAAATAATACGCCGCCATCATTTCCTTCATCATCACAAGATAAGATGCATGAAGTACCATCATTCAGGAAGAAGCAAAGTGGGCGGGAATACCATCCCATTTGTTCCATCTCCTCGTCGTTCAGGTATCTTGCTTCTACAATAGTTTTTCCTTTTAGCACTTCGCGAGCCTTGTCGCTCCATTGCTTTACTGTTGGGTCAATTTCTTTAGTTGCCATAGTTGTTTTGTTTTTTGTAAAATTAAGAATTATTTTTTAATTCCAAAAAAATATTTTTTTCAAATAGTTTTATTTCAAACTAAGATGACCAGCTCAAGTAATATTCCTGCGGATTCTTTTGTGCCAGTACATACTCGATTGTTTCTTTTACAATCTCCAGTGCCTGCAGGTAGAATTTGTTTGCATCCTTTGGCTTGTAGATAATAAATGTGCAGGGGCGTTGGAACATATCCTTTCCAGGTATTAATCCATGTACTTTAAGCCCTGCATTATCCAGGTAGAACTCACCTGCTTTATTACTGTAGCATTGGAAGTCCTTATTCTTTGGTCTTTCTTTCACCTGCTGCTTAAAGATCCCCAATGCCGCCGCAGGTGACTGGGGAACATCATCAGGAGCAAACATATTGGCAGATACTGTTTCAATACGGTAGCCCTTATCTTTTCGCAATAACCTGATAGATCCTTCTACAACTTTCAATGCAAGATTCCAATCAGGGCAGAACTCATGCTCATCATTATCATGCTGGAAGATGTCATACAGATCCGGTATGCCTAGATCACGCAGCACATTATTTATGCCGCCACCGTTGTAGCTGCTGCGGAAGTAACCAATTTTAAAATAATGTTCAGGGTGTAATACGCTATCCTGTTCAATCCTGGTACAGTTGGCAAGATCTTCGCCATACTCACCAAGCCCTAGCTCTTTTGCTTTCGCATTTAGCTTCTCACGAATTCCTTCTTTCGCTGTCTTAAGAAGTTCATCATCTTCGATCCCTTCTAGTGTGTCATACAGCCTGGTGCTGTAGTCGTCATACGCCTTCTCATTTGCTTTTGACTTTTTGAAGTCGCTGTACTGGTACAAATAAACATCTAGTCCCATGATAGTAAAGTTTTAATTGTTGGATAATGAGTGCAAGTTATATTACTTCTTTTAATTTTCCAAAAAATTTTTTAACATTCTTAAAAAGATTTGTTTCAAGTGATCCAGGTCGATCTTTTCCTGGTTGATCTCGCTCGCGATCCCTACGTACTTCCTGAACTCTTTACTCTTCCCGTCAATAGTAAACATACAGCGGGCGTATAGATATTCTTCCCCACCTTTTACCTGAGTGACGAAGTAGATCCTGACGTCGTTCTTTGATCTGATAAATTTAAGACGATCATTTGATACTTTGAATTCTTCCAGTAGCTTAATCAGCGTGACATCTCGCTCCATGTGCTTCAGGACTCGAGCTTGCTTCTCTCTCCAGCCAGTAATCTCCAGCTCATGATCTGTTGCTTTGCTAGGTTTTCTAACTAGCTGTGATAAGGTGTCTATCATTTTCATTTTGTTTTATTGTAATTGCTTCAGCGTCCAGCTTCCCCAGAAGTATGGCCAGCTGTTCCAGTGTAAGATCTCTATAATATAAACGTTTGCTAGTTCCGCCTGCTGTTTCTGCAAACAGCTCGCCGGTGGTGCCACATATCCCGGTAACAATAACCTGCGTACATTCCAGTCTACCGGTTTCCCTGGATCTTATTGTGTAGCAAGCTTCCAGGGGATCTTCCAGTTCCAGGTAATATTTCGTACCTGGATCTGAAATTAAAATTGCTTTGTGAATGATCTTCCTATGAAGCTCATCCCTGAGGTCATTAATTTGTTTGAAATAGTCCATTTGAAATAGATTTATTTAGTTTTTCTTCTGATATTACAAAGGTACTCTTAGATAGGTCGAGCTTATTTCGAACCTTCTTATACTTCAGGCCCACAATCACGCCGCCGGCATCCTGATATCTCATATCATATGCATCGCCATCAATTACTTCGCGTCCCCAAAACTCTTCAGGTACTGTTTCGAAGACTACAGCGACCCTGATATTCTGAAGCAATGCATCCTGACACTGTACAGCATTGCTCCCACTGTAGGAAAATGTCAGGTCATAATTACTGTACTTCTTAACTAAATTGGTACGGTTATAAACCTTAGTGTAATCATAAAACTGTACTTCAGGAAATATCTCCAGGATGTTGACGCCATGCATATGAAACTGTTCAGGGCTTAGGTCACTAGTGCCGTTTAGCCGCACACTAAAATTCATTCCTGCAGCAATTGCTTTTTTCTGCGCGCTGCGTATCTCATCGATAAGCCAGCCCATAAAGAAGGGACGATTCTCAAAGAATAACTTCGTCTTCGTAATACGGGCCTTATTAATAATATTCTCATGGATGTCAATCCTGTTATGGCCGCTCTCATTCAGGCACGCCGCCACGCATTCAGGTGTACTCATCGGGCAAACGTTGTACCCGCTGCGCTCTGCTGGTGCTAGATAAAGGATGTAGGTCATCTCGTCATACTTGAGTCCTTTTTTGATCTTGGAGCTCGTGTTGATTCCGCCTAGGTAGCTCAAGCCCGTCATACGCTTGGCCTGTGCTTTGTTCTGATACTGTGGAAGTGACTGTGTCATATGTTTGTTATTTTGTTTATGCAAAGATAGGTAAACTTATTTAAATTCCAAAAATATTTTTTTGGATTAATTTTTATTGTCGAATAGAAACATTGACGGCGTAATACCCGTACTTGTATGGCTGGGTACCGAAATCGCATGGCTGTGATATATCGACAAAATCTTCACCATCTTCTGTTTCGTGAACAGATACTATAGTGAGTCCTTCTTCCAGGTATTTTTTCGCCAGGTGAATTTCTTCTGGGTGAAGAATTAAGTGATCACCATACTCGGCGTTATCCTGGGTAACTTCCTCCAGGTAACTACCATACTTCTGATAAAATTCTGCCTTCGTCATACGAGATCTTTTAGTTCTGTTTGTTCATCTATTGATTCTGTAACTAAATCAAAATTGTGCTTCTTAGCCAATTTTTCCAGTGCGGGTAAACACACGTCATACGTTTCTTCATTATCGAAGATTGCTACCAGTTCGGCATACTTGCCATTGTCCAATTCGAAATAAACTTTTACCATAGTGTTGTTTTTTTTTACAAAATTATAAATCTTTTTTAATTACAAAAACATTTTCTTGGAAAATTTAATCTTCAATACTATACTTCCCTTCGTCCAGTTCGTCCAGTATGAAGGCGATCTCATAAGGATTTAATTCACCTACTGGAATCTCTTCGTCATACTCATCAATAATAAAGCCGTCTATGGTAAGATACTTTAACAAACGTCCCTCTGTCCCCCAGTCATCACCAGACGGGGACTTAACATCTACCTGAACTACTACATTAGTTTTTAATTCCAGTAGCCCTGAAAAGTTTTTTTCAGTTAACCAGTTCTTGATCTCCTGAACCATCTGATTTTGTAGATCCGAAACTCTCTTTGCGTTCTTTCTCATATAGATTTAAATTAAGTTTAAAAATTCCCCCAACATTTCTGCTGGGGGATAAAACAACCATAAACAAACACTAACTTTCAGCAACCAATAATTCCCTGTATTCATCTTCTGTTAAATGTCTGGGATTGCCTGTTAATGTCCCTGTGGACTTTCTCTTTACCATAATGCAATCACCCTGTCTAACTATCCTGTCTATATCACCAACAGGAACTCTGGTCTGGAATGTCCAAGCAATCGCCTGTATTGGTGTGATATGCTCTGCCTCGCTTGAAGAATACCAACCTTTCTTATTATTGGTTCTGGCAACGCTTTCTGCATCTATCCAAAGAAGATACTCTCTGTCTGTTGAGGTGTCCTTACATCTAACATAATACACATCTCTCGCACCCCAAGTATTGTCCATACCTGCACCCCAATCTTTACCCTCAACCTTCCATAGTTCGTAGGTATCTTTGAACTTGTGCTTCACTACTTCACCATCTGGTGTAACCCAAGTGGTTTCTTTTTTAAGCGTTTCAGATTTAACTAACTTGGAATTAACTTCCTTAACAATCGCTTCCAATCCAATGCAACCAATCGCAATTCTGCGTTGCTCAACATTCTTAATCTCTGTGGCAATCTCTTTAAAAGATATGGGTGCAATATCTTCCCAAATATCTTCCAGACCAGCGAAGGGAACATCTTTATATTTCGCCTTCAAAAGTTTACAACCAATGTTGTAATCAAATTCTACATTTCCAATTACGATTTTCATAATGTTTTAATTTAAAAGTTTGAATTTAGTTATCTTCATCTTTGTAGATAGTGTATGACTTGCTGATATAAACTGCAACAAAATACTTACCATCAATTACTTTTAACAATGAAGGATTGTTTTCATCATATTCGTAATCATCTGCTTCGTAATTACTTTCTTCCAAGTTAGTTGAATAGTTATACCAATCATTCGGTTCGCCTTCTGCATCTTCAATTTCATACTCATCAGCAAAATCAAAAATCTTGTTTTTTAATGTATCAACAATTTCAACTTGCTCATCATTCAAAATACAATCACGCTTGTAGTTTATATCATTACCATCTGTACCACCCAGAACGCTGTGAACATTCTCTTTGAAGAACTCAAATTCTTCTTTTGTTAATTCCAAGAAAGTTGTTGTATCAAAACTTTCATTCCATTCGCTTTCAGAAGATTTAGAATAAGTGAAACCTTCATCTTCATCATCTTCATTCAATTCAATATGAACAACACCACTTTCCCCTTGATAATGCCCATCACTATTCACATAGAAATCTACTTGATTATAGATTTCACCATCAATGTAACTTTCAAGTTCTTCACATTCAACTTCTTCCCCCTTATCATTGAAGAACTTTAATTCGGTGTCGTTCATCTGGTCGCCACCACATTGAAATTCAAACTCTGCTCTTACAATGCCTTTCTCTTTCCATAATGCAACCATTTGTTGCTGGTCGGTTAATTCTTCTGTTTTCATTTTATTGAGAAATTTTAGTTAGTAATTTAGTTACTTCATCTTGTGCTTCTTGGCTATCCAATACTTTCACTCCATTGTTGAACCACGCTTGTACTTGAATATGTTGCAAGTAATCTTGGGCAGTAGGAACAAACTTCATTCTGAAATCTTCTGCAATATGAAGCATAGCAATATCCACAACATCTACGCTTCTACCATCACTATTCGTAATGTTATATCCAAATATCTTTGGCATAATAGTATAAGCGAACCAAGTGTTATGGGTTAATGCTCTTGCAGAATTATTATTCATAGTCGCCTTCGGACTATCTATCAGTTCGTGTAGTGGAAGATAATCTTCCACCTTACCACCCCAACGCTTAACGCTGGATTTAGAATGTATTAAAGGATTTGCCATAGTAGTAAAGAATTAGTTTTAAATAAAATAAATTAGTCCCATACTTGGGTGATACGACCTTCAAAAGGATTGTATTCAACTTGCTTACCCATAGACCATTGTCCTGTACCAATCTGCAACGCTTTGTGTTCATTACTGAATGAACCATCTGGTTGTTCGTGTTTAAGAAGGCTATCCTTCTCAACGATAACTGCTGGGAAATCTGCATTTTCTTCTACTGCAAATTGTCCGTAAAGGGTGTGCTGATTTGTGCCTTCGCCCTTCAATAGAGTGTGTTTTGTTTTCTTTTTCATTTGACTGAAATTTTAGGTTAATAATGAAATCGGGTGCAAATTACAAAACTATTTTAATTCCACAAATTTTTTTTTGTAATAATTAAAAATAAATTTTTTGCGTTACTTGGTTAGTACCAAAAAAGTACAATGTTGCTCTAACTCATCAAGAGGTATTCTATAAAAGTTGCTGGAATAATATCCTTGCATCTGGTAGCGTTCTTTCCATTTCTGGAAGGCTTCCTTTGCTTTTTCCATTGAAGGGTAATACGCCTTCCCAAAATCAATAGTAAATCCGTCTGGGGATAGTACCAATACTTTTTCTTTTGAATTTTTCATATAGATTTATTTTAAATGTGGTGCAATTTATAATTTTATTTTTAATCCACAAGATTTATTTTGTAATAAATTAATTTAAAAAGAAGACCGATATTTTTCAACCGGTCTTCTGGGAACAACTAACCCTTTACTATACTAACCCAACTTTCCTTTAATCTGGTGTAATACGAATTCACCTTCCTTCTGATAACCGATATTGAAGGCATCAGATTTTTTATCCAGAAAGCAAATTCCCCTGGTCTTTTTCTGGTCGTCCTGGATATTCAACTTACCCATAAACGAATTAAATGATTTTTCCAACTTTGTTGAAAGGTCGTTGTCTTTGTTGGTGATAATATATTTTGCACCGTAGCGTTTAAACTTAATCTTATGTGTCATACGCTTCGGATCATCAGCCAACAACTTGCGCAAACTTCCAATAGACCTTTTAATGTCCACCAGATTTTTGTTTTCGAATTCTTTTTTCATTGTGTGTGTGTTTTCGTTTGTACTAAAAACAGTGCAAATATACAAAATGTTTTATCAACATTATCATCTGTTTAAAGTTTTTTTACAAATGTTAAACAAATCATACAATTTAGATCTAAAAAATTAGGCAAAGGTGGGCTGGGGGAAGCCCATCCTCATACCTAACCATTATGAAAACAAACCAAATCTAATATCTATTATTGTGATAAGAGTTGCGTGGGCGATACTCTCTCTGCTGGTATTGAGGGCGATAGGTATTACGCTGGTAATCTTGTTCTAATCTATCTACAAAATCTTCATTCTCTACCCCAGAATCAATTTGAACCCAATCTGTATCTTGATACTCTCCCTCTACCATCTGTTGAGAAAGCTTCTGGATTTCTTGTAGTTCTTCATCTACAATAACATACTGCTCTGCACCAAGATTAACTCTGGTAGCATACTTGCGTGTTGTTTTCTCAAAAATTCTAAACGCACTTGTCATCTGGTCAAGATTAACCAATGTTGCTTTTCCGTTGTTCGTGTAAGTTAATTTAACAATACTTGCCATAATAATTAAAATTTAAAGTGTAAAATAAAA